>JACCDP010730650.1_pt1 | contig 152164 bp, 170 predicted proteins | sample 7445841 | NCBI WGS metagenome assembly JACCDP01 (sample SAMN15323441, study PRJNA562643) | freshwater metagenome | isolation source: river surface water | place: USA:Blue River Watershed | collected 2017-08-17
TTCACAACGTAAGACAAATACTCGCGAGGATAATACATTTCGTTCGTTCTACTCTTGTTGATTATAACAAAAAATATGACTTTTGCTTTCGGAAACATACTACAACAACTACTGTCCCATTTGCAAACCACTCAAACCACTCAAAGAACTGCAAACTTTTGAACTACATCAGCGTGCTTCATAACGTCCCCGAATCGACGAGCGGCACCGGGTGTTACTTTCACATACAACTCAACCTCTGTCAATGAACGATTCTTTCGGTCATCCGTAAAAATACTACAAATATTTCGCTGATCGTGCGGCCGTAGAAGGCACCCCGTACGGTACACAAACGACCGAAGTACGGGCGTCCGTCGGAGACCTCTCCATACCTGAAGGCGCTCGTACGGGCTTAGTGCGTCGGTTGATACGATTTCGAGCCGACGGAGCCGTTTGTGTTCGGACATGACATGTTTGAAAAAAGAGAAGAACGTCTCTCGAATTGCACAGTTTGGCGTTTTAAAGATGACACGCATCGTTAAAACGTTTTGAAGTAGACACATTGCGTCTTTGAGATCGATCCAGAAAGTTTTCGCCACATTATTGAACCAAAAGCCAGATATGAAACTCGAATACACATGAATGTTTAGTTCGTCGATCGTTTCGATGGTCGAAAGGACCCGTATGAGCTCGATACAACAGTAGTCGCCGAACTTTGTGGAAGGGAAAAGGTCGTCCCTGGCTCCGTCATATCCCAGACAGATCGTGATGCATGGCAACGAGTGCGATTTTATCTTTTCGATATACGAGGAGAGTGTCGTCATTTTTATATTTATAAATCAAACAATGAACAATAAAAAATAAAAAATCAACAAGGATCCGTGATTCCGTATTTCGAAAGGTCGTAATCGTTCAAAGAAATTGTCTGTGCCTTTCCGCCAGCCTCGAGGAACTCACACGCGATTCTCCGCAACGATCTTTCAATTTTCTCTCGATTCACACAATACCATGTGTTAAACTCTGCACGGCCTCGATTTCTTTCAATAAACATCGCAGTCCATTCTGCAATAAATTGCTGACGCAACGACCCGATTGCTTCCCACTCGTCCTGCTTTGCTCGGACACGTGCGGCACTTGCCAATTCATCCTCCTGTCGCTTCTTTAGATATTCCTCTTCGTTTATAACAATATTTTCAAATTGCGAACGGATCTTTTCGTAATCGGAGAGTGCTTTCGACAAAGCTTTATTCATATCTTTGTTCATTTGCGAAACCTGATTGTTAAACGCTCGCACTTTGGCAAGTTCAACATCGCGTATTTTCAAGTCGACAGACGGTAAGAGTTCTGCGGATGTCTCAAACGATTTTTCAATTGTTGGATTTTTTTTAAATATGACCGGGCCCTGTTCGAACTGCATACGAATCGCTTTTACTTCGCTAGGACCGGACGGGGTCGTCTCAAACTCAAACTCAGTCGCTTTTAATTCAGACGTCGGCGCGAGTCCCTCTGAAACCTCAAACGTCTTCGCAAACTTTATTTTTGTAGCTTCAAGATGATTTGAAAATGCTTTCAGTTCGTCCCGAACGGATTGGGCATCGATATTGTTCGGTTGTCTTTGTAACTTTTCCAACAAAACTATTTGAGTAATGTGACCATCATCCGTCGCGAATGCGTCCTGGAGTTTTGTTGTCGCAACACGGTTTTGCGCTTTCATTTTTTCAATGACAGCGTTAATGTCAACACCGTGTTCATCTCGAAAATCCTTTTCTGCATCGACCAGGACCTGATCGAACTTTGACTGCAATTTTTTCCAAAACTGTTCGGGCGAACTCGCGGTAGGCTCCAATGGACACATGCGGTTGTGTTTTGCCGTGTTGATTTTTATTTCCGTTGTTTTCCAATCCAATTTGGCACGCGCGGCGTCCTCCACTTCCCAAATCTTATTACGAAGCGCAGACGTGCTCCACCCGTGCACCGAACGGTTGTGGAAGTGCACCGGGATGTTCAAGTCGGATCCTGTAAAGGTCTTTCCGACGTAATCGTCTCCAAGAATGCGCAGATCCGGACGGAGCGAACGGAGTCCTTCGAGCAGTTCGGCCTCGGTTGTGTACTCGAAAATATGATCTACATACTTGCATCCTTGTACAAGAATCCGACGTTCGTCCATGGACAAGATCGGCTTGTTCTTCTCGGGACGGTCCACGGTCGGATCCGTTTGGAGAAAGACGACCATCAAACCCACGAGGCTCCTTGCTTCTTTTAGCATCAAAATATGTCCGGCATGCATGAGGTCGAAGCACGAAGCTGTGACGCCGATGCGCTTGTCCATGTGGTCCGCACGGAATTGTTCATATACGTTCATTTTATTTATTTTGTTAAATAATTGAAATAAAATGCAGGGATGTTTACAAACGCGTTGATGGAGTTAGACATTGTTTCGGTCCAGTTTGTCGATTCGGCCGGACGGTTTCAAACCCTTCATTTTTAACGAGCCCGGTTAAGTACTGATTGCTCGATTGTAAAAATTAATCGAGAATCGGTGTACTCAAAACGGCGCCTTGAGCCCCGCCATCTCGTACTCGCCCTCGTAAGACAACTCAGTGATGTCGTCGGTTTCGCCCGTCAAGACATACGTCTTCACAATGTCTCGGAAGGTTGCCTCTGCATGGGGTTGACGCTTGCTGTACCACGCCTCGAACTCGAGGTTGCCGCGCGTCACGTCTTGATAGTAATCCACGAACCTGCGCTTACGTTCTTCCACGAATTCGCTTCGAAGCTTCCCAAGGAGTCCTTCAAAAACACCAGACGTGTCATACACATTGTCAAGCACCTCGCTCCGACCCTCGACGTTCATGCGAAACTTGGCAACACACGCATGTTTGTTCGAACGCGTAAATATGTCATCCGCCAAAGTCCTCGCGGCCTCAAAGGAATCATACACAGCCAACGGGACATTGCCCATATCCATCGACAACACGACGAAGACTTCTGCCATTTTTTATTTGTTTGTGGCGAGGAGGTTCTGTGTTAATCAAACTTTTTAAACCGTTGGCCCATTCGAATAAAAAATATGCCACAACCTTATAAAAGAATCTAAAATCTGAAACAAAATGCCAGGCACGCCAGGATACGTCCCGGTCCCGATTGTTTCTTATCCCTCAATCGACCGTATCCCTCAATTCCCCGGACTTAGATCCGACATACCATTTCCATCAGGTTTATCAAATTTGATGTCTTATGTCGAATCGGCGAATGTTCGATCCATTGATCAAATGTTCGGTCCGCCGAATTTGCAATTCGAGGTTGGTGGTTTCGTTGGCGAGTTCTCACAGAGTGATGACAGCACTCCGGGATCGGACGAGGTTGTTGTGAAACCTCTTGTGGAAGAAGAAGGAGAATCTACGATGGTGATCAAGCTTGTTCCGAGAAGAAAAGCAGAAGTTCTTTTGAGAGAATGTGTGATTACAAAACTGATTTCTGATTTTGCGTATTCCAATTCCGAGTTTGTCGAAAAGATGCACAACCGGAGAGCCGCTCTGATTCCTCAGGTGTTTGCGTTTGTTCTCATGGACGAGTTCGTCGGGATGGTCATGACAAAGTTCGACACAACTTTGAGCGATTACTTAAATTATGAAGTCGGCGAATTAACAGAACGTGCTCTCACAGTTCAAGTATCTGTTTTGATTTATCAAATTGTGAATACACTCAAGTTCCTCGAACAAATTGGTTTCGGACACTGTGACTTGAAAAGTAACAATGTGATGTTACATTTCGATCCGGAACTTCGTATGAACTCGTGCGGTGCCCCGATTGTACAGGCGGCTCTTATTGATTTCGGAATGTCCCATATCCAATTCGGATCAACTCCCGTTGTTGGAATGTCGAAAATGTCGTGTGCCGAGTACATACCCGGACGTGACATCTTGATGATCATTAAGTTCATTTCAGAAGATTTGACGAAGGTAGGACTTTCTCAACGTCCTCATTTTCTTTTGGAGTTCCTTCGTGAAATTTTGAAAACCGCATCTGACAATTTCGGTATCACGAAAGATCCCGAACGATTGTTTTGGAGAGAGTTGTACATTTACAATCAATTACGAGCTCCTCCTCGTCCTATTCATTATCACTCCACGAATGATTTCATTAAGTTTATGTCAAAATGGATTATTGAATCACACGTGTGTGGAGTTCCGGAAGAAGTTACTCAGAATGAAGAGAAGAATATGAGAATCTACTTAAGTGATGAGAGAATTCGCGGATGGGAGTTTCCGAGTACAGACAGAGAAGAAATGCCCGCCTTTGGAAAATTAAGAAAGTTGAAAAAATTATTTCATTCACTTATCAAGTAAGTGTTAAAATACAAATCCGGAGTTCTAACTAACTAAAATACAAAATTGACACGAAGCTCACATGAGGACTTCGTTTCAAATTTTAACGATACACAATCAACATAAATGAGAAGAAATTGGCAAACCAACATATGTACAGAACGTCATTCTTTCGAATCACTTCCAATAAATTCGACTCACGATCCCCTCCTCCACATATTAAGACATCGTTATCATCCTCGCGCGACAGTTCGAATTTCATTGTACTGATCCGACGCTGAAACACACAGTCGTGATATATCAAAATATCAACCGGACAAATGGGACGACGCCTGGGATTTCGTAAAATCGCCATCACCTCTTCAAACGAGATCGCAGTGTCTTCGGGATGGCGTTTCACAACTGGAACGCGTGGGTCGTAATCTTGGGTGTACATTGCTTTTTGAGTTTGTTCTTTGAGCTTGTTTTTTCTTTTTTTCTTCTTCTTCTTTTCCTTCTTTTCTAAGCGAACGGAAGTCTGATTTTTATGTGTTTTTCAGATAATGAATTTCACATTTGACGGATGGAGTTGATGGATAAATGCCTGACGCGGCAACGGTGTGAGCATAAATTGCCGAGTGATTATCTGTCGCCCATCGAAGTTCGATAAAATCACCAGTGTTGACCGGAACATATAAACCTCCAGAATACGAAACATCTCGTCCGTTTGTCGGAACATGAATGCTACTGCCGGAATAAGGAATGCTCGTTCCATTTTTCGCGAGCCATACCGTGACAAGATCTCCAGACCCACCTCCTCCCATATTGTAAAATTGATATGTGAAATCGATATTGAGTGTTCCGGACATCTGACTGTACAATCGAGTTCCAGAACTCAGAAGTTGTACAAACGACGAATTCACAATCGGTTGTGTATTAAACGAAACAGTTGTTACAGTGTCATTCGCAACTGCGTTTTGACTCACGGTTGAGTAGAATGTCGCGTGTGGAATCACATTCGAAGCAGAAATAAAAGTGTTTTGAATCGCCTGCCAATGAATATACGACATATTCGAAAGAGTTTGATTGTAAAATGAATTGAAAGACAGATTGTCTACCGAAATAGTTTCGAAGGACCCGTTCCCAACCGACAGGGATTCGAACGACCCGTTCCCAGCCGACAGGGATTCAAACGACCCATTCTCGACAGAAAGGTTTGTAACAGAGATGTTTACTGCAGACAAAGTTCCGCGGAAATCTGCACATTTAATCACATGCAAACAACCAATTGTACATTCTGTAATTGTTTGTTGGACATTTCGTGCTTGTTGTTGGGACGGATATGACGGAGACGGAGTAACCGAAAAGTAATTACTGTTCATTTTCCTTTTTTTATTTCTGCAAAGTCGAAAGTATTTTGTTTTTTTTTTAATTATTGGAAGAAACTGCAAACTCCGAAAGTGACGGCGTAGGGGGCTTTTTGTTCATGTAATATATGTACCAATAAATCGCGAGCGCACTGAGTGCAAACAGAATGACCTTTTGTTTCTGAGTAGTCTTCATTTATTTTTACTTTTGCAGAAATATAAAAAACAAAAAGAATGAAAGTTTCTGTGGATATAAAAGTGATCCTAAGTCTGATTGTTGGTATGATCATCGGATTGTACGTTTGTCGTTTTATGAATCCAAAAAAAGAGAAAGAGACATTCGGCAATGAATCACAAGAGACCTGTTTGAAATCTTCGTGCGCGATGACAGACGACAAGAAAGAGAGAATGACCAAATTCTGCTCAGCGATGGGAGGACAGTTGAATGCGTGCAACGAAACCGGGATTCGTTGTGAGAACTACAGACCTTACAAAGGTATCGATTCGAAAATTTTGAGTTGCAGTTTTTAAAAAGTTGTTCAATGGTTAAATGAGTCCGGACTTTACTTCACACACAGAGCAATCAAGTTGGAGTAAGAATGAATACAGTGCGTTTTTCATGTCATCCCATTGTAAAAATCGTTGATATCCAAAATGAAACAAAAATAACAAACTGGGGATGCATTTGTAACTTTCGAGTAATGTACAAATACTTTTTCGAATACTCTGTATTTTGAAGTAGTCGATCGATGTATCTCCACGAACCGTGGATATCCAACATTGATAATGTGTATTGCTTGATTGAATGAATGCTCCGATTTCAGAATCTGGGAACAACCTGCGTGTCTTGAATGGAAGTTTTGAGAATGTTGAATTAAAGTCGATATTTCGATATCGTTCCACGAGTCTTGTCCGAACTTCTTCGATAAATGTTCGGTGTGACTCAAGAAGACAGACTCGTTCGTGGAAGAATGTATCGAACTCGAATTGTTTACGTTTCGCCGTTTCGACTTTCTTTTGAATTTTGTCCAGTTCATTTTCTGCTGCGAACTTCTCAGCATTTGAAGATAACTCGTCAAAAATTGTGATCGCTAACTTTTGTTGACGAGAGAGTTGATCCGATATGAAAGATTGGAGGAGTTCTAGGCTTTGATTTGGAACTTGTATGTAATCGATTTTGTGTTTCTCAAGAAGTTGTACAAGTCGGTCATACTCTTCTTGTAATTCATGATTTGTAGAAGAAGAAGAAGAAGACATTGATGTATGAAATACATCTCGAAATTCTTCTGGAGATACTTCGACAATATCGCTTTCGGAAATTCTTACAATCTTCTCCATACGTGACAGGCGCGATTCCACTTTTGCCGAATCGAGTGTTCCACTTTTCAAGAATGTCCGGAGTTCATTCGAGATATCTCGAATCTCTTTCAATAGTTCGAGAGTCCCCCGTTTGCGATTCGAAAAGATACTTCGTTCGAGTTCCTCAACAGAAGACGGGTAAGTCCACTCGTCAAGTTCTAAAATCAGTTTTCGAACTTCTTCAACCGACTCACGAGAACTCATACGAGAACACAAAATCCGTGTGGCGTCATTCCATTTTCGCCCGACAATATATTCTTCAAAGTATCTTCGTCCGAGAAACACTTCTGCGATTCTCTGTTGCATGGTGTCATGCAACGGGACGTACCGAACAAATACTTGTGGTAATTTGCCAGATGTATGAATGTCTTCAAGGAATCGACAGATTCCCAATGGAGTTTGCCAATCGAAAGAAGCATACGGAAGTCCTGTGTGTTTGTCTGTTTTCATTCGAGTTTGGCTCGCGAAACGTTTTTGTGGTTGTTGTTGTGTGACGACGAAACGGTGAATCTTTTGTTCCGAGAATGACATCTGTTCGACAAAACGAAATGTGGATTCATGGTTTCGAATAACATCTAAAAATTCACAAACCCATTGGATATGCATAACGTCTTTCCATGATTGTGTGGTTGCAAAATAACCAAATACATATGGACGAAGTGAAGAAGGATGAATTGACATTTCTTTTTCTTCTTTTTTATTCAAATGAATTCGAAATTGTCAAACTTTGATTCAAGCGGTGAAATTCTGACAGGACAGAATCGCACACGAATCTTATCTGACTTTGCACTGAATCCAACAATCGTGTCAGACGTCAACGCAGGGCCTTCAAAAGAACAGCCCGAATCCACAAGACCACGTCGCAACTCCGCACAAAACACTTCCGCCATCACTTTCATCCCCGTGAGAAACGCACACTTGATCGTCGCAGCTCCGCGAGTATCGATTCTGACTTTCGCGTAAACTCGATTCTTGATCAACAATTCGAGATCTTTGCAATCGCAAGAACTAAAAATTACCTGCAGTGCATCCTTAACTGATATATCATTTCCTTCAAAAAACAAATCCATTTTTGATGAAGCCTGCAAAACCTGTAAGCCGGAGTTGATCAGGACAGTTTGCGGGACAGATGGCAGGACAGTTGTTGTGCAAAAAGTTTCCGAATGTTATGAATCAATCCTTCAATCAATCAATCAATCAATAACCCCCGAACAAAAAATGAATACCCAAAAGAGTCTTCGTCCGATTCCTATCGCACGCGTTCAAACGTTCTTTTGGTCAGCTGGTGTTTGTGCACCGAGCTGGTTTCAAGTCGACACCGCTCCCGTCGACACGATTCGTTGTCCTTCGGTTCAGATAGGACGCGAATGGATTATTCGACGTCGTTCCGAGGGTCGTGACTTACCTCGTGTAATTGCTTTTGATAACGAAACTGGTTCGCTCTATTGGTTGTATGACGACGACCACAAGGTTTGTTTGGACTCGTTCGGTAACCCCATGTTCACAACCATTACCTTCTGATTTCTTATCGTACGTAATTCTATTATCTACGTAGGAAGTTCTTCTTCTTTCGGTTTGTCTAAGTAAATTCCAAGAGCACCGCCTGTGATAATCAGTAAACCACCAAATATTTTTAATGGAGATGGCGCTTTCCGTTCAAATATCGTTTGATACAAAAACCCGAACAGAACACCTGTCATACTTAACACCGAAAACAGCTCGGGCTTCGAGTGACGAGCCGCCCATGCACGTCCCAAGTGCGAATTGAATCCAATCAGTGCGTTGAAAAAGATGATCCGTCCGACGAGTTGTTTGCGCATCTGTGGATTCAAATTGCTCTTGTTAAAGAACTTCTTTGTAAATATCAGACTCAATAACACGAAAAATAAGGTACCGGAATACTGTTCGAAGAGACGTTCCGACGGTGTAGTATCTAATTTCGGATCGTGGAATGACACATACATGATACTCTCCGTCAAAGCAGCAATAAACGCCGCTGCAACACCCGGGCCGTGCATGGAAGAGAACTTTGGTTGAACAACGCACATCACACCAATAAGAGCTGTAATCACAGCGGAGAAACGCTTACGGTCGATTTGCTCGCCTAACAATAATTTTGCAAAAAGGATATTCCATACGGGATAAGTGTAAAAAATCGAAAGGGCATCCGAGGAATCCAAATGTTGGAATGCGAAATACGAAGAACCAATGTGTAAAGTGTTAATTGCACCTGATTTATAAGACATGCGTGGCATCTCTTTGTCACTTTTCGTCTTCCAACGATCATAACGAATGTACATGTACGACAAGGCGGAAATTGTAAGAACGCGAATCAAAATTTGCAATTGCAGTGCCACAAGTTCATTTTGTTTGATCAATTGCGGGTACAATGCAAGAAACGCTTCACTCAGTACAATCCCGATACTGGATTCGACTGATTCGACAGAATCCAATTGCATTTTCTAAATTTCTTTTATCAAATCAAGAAAGAAAAATAAAACATGATTGTCAGTGTCATTCATATCATCGCCGGACTTGTTCTACTTGCGATTCTTCATCGTAGTTTTTACAAGCGTCAGTTCGTTGAACAGACTTATGTTCGAAACTTGTTACGAATCCTTGCGTTGCTCATTGCAATTTATCATGTAAAGAAATACATCAAAACCAAACAATGGATCTATCTTTTCCACGCTGTGATTGTCGCCGGATCAATTTTGTACATGTCATTTGATCCTAAGATTGGACGCCAAGTCTTACAACTCATCGCTGTTAGTATGATCGGATACCATCTCTCGATTATTTTGGGTGTCGTGTAAAAAAATGGGATTCCTTCTTACCCCAACAAAATCAACATCCAAGTTCCTCCTTGTGTTTTTTGTAAGCCGAAACGATCATCGAATCAATCATACGACCCTCGGGGAGCGATGACAAATCAGCACTGTAACACACACGAACAGGACGAAACTTCCTACAAGCCAAAACAGCATCGTACAATTCCCTCCACAGCCCACAATTCAACCGGATCTTAGAACCCTGACCAACAAAGATCGACTCGAACACTTGGTCGATCGTCGAACAGATGTAATGACACGAGGTCACAATCACGAGTGGAGATAAAGGTCCTAACGACTTCTCTCTCACATCGAAACCAACAATCTTCGACGGTGTCGTATATGAAGTTAAACGGATTCCCACCGGAAGACATACTCGTTTTTTATCCGGAAGCGGTATCGAACTTTGAGCCTTTCTCTTCCCGAAAGACTCGTCATCCGAGTCCGAGTCTGATGAAGAATCCGATGAAGAATCCGAGTCCGAGTCCGAGTCTGATGAAGAATCCGATGAAGAATCCGAGTCCGAGTCCGAGTCCGAGTCCGAGTCCGAATCCGAGTCCGAGTCTGATGAAGAATCCGATGAAGAATCCGATGAAGAATCCGAGTCCGAGTCCGAGTCCGAGTCCGAGTCCGAGTCCGATGAAGAATCTGATGAAGAATCCGAGTCCGAGTCTGATTCAGAGTCTGAGTCCGAGTCTGACGAGTTCGAGGAAGCGTTCGAATCCGAAGAACGGATCACCTCTTCCCAAAGTTGTGAACGTGGAAGAGAAGATGTCAAACTCTTGAGACCAAGGACAGCAACTTTTCGAGCAGCTTCGTCGTGAGCATGTCGAACGATCTCGATCAAGCTTTTTAGATCAGCCTGATTCTTGGATACCTCATCCCACCATCCGGTCAGACCATTACTTGATGACCAGTACGTCCGTTTGGACGTTTTTAAGTACCACGAGTTCGTGTACACGACGGTCGACTTTGTGGGATCGATTGTGTACTTGTCTTTAAGAGAATCTACAGGTTTGTACGCCTGCGCTTGGAGCAGACTGGAGAATCTCTTACAGACGAGATTTTTGTCACTCTTCAGGATCTTCTCACACTCTTCCCACGATTCCACCACTGTTTTTACAGTGGAATCACTAAGAGAGAATACAGAATAGTAAGGCATTTCAAACGAAAAAAAATTGCTGAAGTAAAAGTTTTTTGGATAAGGATGTTTGAGATAAGTGACTAAATCCAGAAAGTCCGTCGGGGGGGGGAGGGGGTCTTGTGACTGTCTTCTATCGGAAACATCTCTCCCTATATAAGAAGAACAAATAACGTAAACCAAAATCAAGGCCGAAAAAAAATTATGTTTGAATTAAAAAAAAACAAGAACAAAACATGCCGTCGTTTGAAAAATTTCAAAAGGCTTATGCCAAGAAGCATCCTTCGAAAGCCCATATGGCTTTTGGAAAGTTTAGGAAGGCTTTCCAGATGATGTTCGGTGGCACGTTAGATGATGTAACTTCGCTCGGGGGAGGTGGTGTATCCGGACCCCTCTTGAACATTTTCGAGTTTGCGGGTCGTTCCGTACCGTTGGGTGAGGCATCAAGTCGTACTGCAGAATTGTACCGCGTACGGTCAAAGACTTTGTTTTTGTCCGACAAGAAATTCCAGACACTCAATGTGGACTCTTTAGTTCGTTATATCAGTGCTGGAGTAACAAGCTTAAAGGTTGTTCGTTGCACAGCGATTCCTGAACAGGTCATGGCCGCACTTGCACGTTCGCCGGACATCCGTAATTTGTATATCGACCTCGTTCCTTACGATCTGACCCTTGGTCTTCTCCGGATTCTTTCTCCGAATCTTCAGAGTCTTACACTGAATAATATCGTTACTCAAGGAGAGGGTGCAGGAGGAGGGTTTGCTGAAGCGAGTGATCTCCAGCGGACCGATTTACTGCGGCTCATTCAGACTCAGACGCCGCGCTTGAAGTCCATTGATATTTCTGGGTTTGTCAACATTTTTACTCCGTCTGACAGAAATATGCTTGTGGACATAGTCAACGGCCATCCTGGTCTTACAACTCTCAGTTTGGGAAGCCTTCGTAAACCTACTATGTTACGCCCAAACACGGTGGATCACCCTATTAATCAATTTTACAGTTATGTGCTTGAGAACATCGTTGACCACCCGGGTCTCCGTTCGTTGATTATCCGTAATTTCAACGGACGCCCTTCCGATTTGTCAAACTTCATTCAGACGAATCAAAGGATTACCCATTTGGACCTCTCGGACACCAGTTTGGAATTCTTGGCTTGTTCGGCGGTCAGTGGTAATAATCCGGCTTTGCCTTTCGAGTATGATTTCAACACATCCGTTCTGTCTGCGATTGCTCAAAACACGAATATTGTTCATCTTAATTTGTCAGGTCTTTATTTTGAAACTCCTGAGCATGTTCACGAATGGACCGGGGCTACCGGACTTGGAAGTGTATTCAAACAATTTTTACGGAACACAAGGGTACAAGAGCTTGATCTCACAAATTCTATGATATTCCCTAATAACACGAGTAATGAAGAAGAAACTGACATTTGGCAGGACGGTATCATCGACTCATTGAATGGGCTTTATCTCCGCAAGCTTGCTCTTGGTCTTGTTACGAATTCGAATATGGAATATTTGATTTATTTCCTCGAACATGCTTCTCCTCATTTGACACATTTAACAGTTTCGGTTCCTGAAAGAAGGGCACGTAGACGTAGACGGACACATTACTATAGTGAGACACCCGCTGACATGATTGATGAAGTGTGGGAACGTGGCGAGGATGACGGCGAACACACATATACAGGCGGTGGAGACCCGCGGTCGTCTGATAACCTCTTCATTACAGAAGTCTAAAAAAAGCTAAAGCACTCCTTTCTCATAATACGAAACCCAATCACTCGGAACCTGTTTCGTACCGCCGTCGTATCGAACGGCCATACGTCTACTCAAAAGTTCTTCTCCGATATTCAGTTCATCCACATGAACTTCCGCCAAAAGCCGTCCGTACTTCTCACGAGACACATTTTTTAGCTGAACTTCTTTTCCTTTAAATGCCAAAACGTATTCTTTCGCACGAACTGCAATCTGCTTTTCGTTTGGATTCTTCGTTCGGAGTTCAGGACAATCGATTCCGGTGACACGCACAGGCCACTTCGTCCAACGATTCTCCAACAGTACCGCCAATGTAAAAGTGTCACCATCATACACATCTACCATGTATCCTTTCGTCGGCAAGTACTCCACACACATTTCCACAGTTGGAATGTTTGGAATCGTTTGGGGTGATTTCGTTGTTGAAACTCCACATAAATTCCCCATGATGAAAAAAAGTAAATGTATTTTTATCATTTGATATATACAAAAGTATAAATGGATTTACTCGAACGAACAATCGAACGTGCACGAAGAGTCCATGCGTTGCAAGATCGAGCGTACGATAACTACTTCAAACAAATCGCACAACAAATTGATTTCCTTCAACGCCAAGGTGTAACAAAAATGATTATAAACATCCCACCTGTCATCAATGGAGTGCCCGTACGACAAGAAGAAGTACACAAGAAACTGAGAAGATCTTTACGAAAAGTCGGATTTACTGTTACGAAACTCGAAAACTTTGGCCTCGAAATATCTTGGTATATTGTTTGAATTCATTTCATTCACGAATTGCGAATCAATAACGCACCCAAATAAATGACAAAACAAATCCCCGTCATATACACATACACCCAAAACATACTTTCATTCACATATTTCCAGATCCTCCCAACATCTTCCTCAAGGTCTCGTAAACATAGTCGAACTTCTTTCTTGAAAGGATCGATATCTACAGGCTCATCCATGACGTCTCCAGAACAATAGTAGATGTTGTCGTGTTTTCGAACAATCACCGTTCCTCCTGCTTTCACTCCACACGTCTCCTTGCGGAATTTGTTTGCGTACACGATTTGTTCATTCAGTGTGTCTGAAATGTACAAAGCATTCTTGGATGTTTCGAACGGATTCAAAATAATTGCGTACGAAGATTCGAGTGTGGACAAATCGATACGTCCGTTTTCGTCCAAGATGATCATTTTATTTTTGAAATTCATTCATAATTCATAATTCATAATTGAATATCTACAAATATCCTTACGACGACAATTCGAACTGAGACTTCTCGAACTCCTTAAAAAACTCCGAAGCAATCCCAGCATCACGATTGATGTACTTGATCCACTCGGTCGGGGTCGTACCAATCGTCGGACTCGAAAAAACAGAAATGTACTGGAAGCTCTTTTCGTTGATCATCCTCTTCCAATACAGACCACCGTCCTCCAAATCCATGATCACAACCACACCCGATGATTCCGGACGGATCCAACACGACACCAACACCTGGTAAAACACAAAGCAATCGTCAAAGTCAAACATCTCTCCAAGCAGCCGATTGAAATCCCAAGGAGACGACAGCACGACTTCCCAATGAGAATCCGTCTTCGTCACTTCTCCACTCAGCACCAACTTATCCAACTTGTACAAATCCACATCGGATGGGATCGTGTGAAACCCTGTAGCCAACGACAGCCTCTCGATCACTCGATGAGCGTGATCCATACGAGCACGAGACATGTTCGACACCACCACACCACTCTCCATCATGTCCCACCTCAGCTCCTCGTACCTCCGACGAGCACGATCCAGTAACACACAACACTCGTGACACAACGATCCGTATTTCGACAAATCCACAATGTACGACTTGATCAAGTCCTCCACAGCCTCGTCAATCGAAAGTGAAACAACTTCTCTTACTTCTGACATCTCTTTTACTTTGGTAATTCTGAAAAACCTACAGTAGTCCTTTCGGAAACTATCCACCCGGGACTGTATATCCCTATGATTCTGCGAATCTGAAAACATACAGAATAATAAATAAGTAATTTTGAGTTAAAAACAAAAAATGTAGTGTCTAAACAAAGAGAAAAAAGGGGAATGGCGAGTTATCACACGGTTCCCTTCGGATGGATTTACTGCATCGTACATCCGCGCGAACCCGAACATATCAAAATCGGAATGACTTCGCGATCAATCGAGTCGAGACTCCGCAGTGCGAACACCTTCTCGACTTTGAATTTTCAGATCATACAAGCACGATACGTTGAATTCCCGTACCGTATCGAACAACTCCTTCACCAAATTTTCGACCCGTACCGTGTGACAGACAATCGCGAGTTTTTTCGTTCAGAGTGTTTGCCGTACGTAATGTCTGCGTTCGATATGGTGCCGGGCGTGATCCATCCGAACTCGAAACACTTCAGTATGTATCGGTATGATTTCAGCATTCGGTTCTTGGAATCGGGCGTTGACTCGTTTGAAGAACTTTTCTTTGCACATTTCAAACATACAGGCAAACTCTCCGACCGAGTTCGCTTCGACACCATTCGAGACACGCTCATCCAACACGGACTTCCGGAAGACACGGACGTCTTCGAAGAACTCATTCGTATCGACATTTTTCCAGAACAAGATTTTTATGTCGGACTCGCGTCAAACATCATGGTTTCGATCGAATCGTTTGCACATGTTTCAGATTCAGACAATTTGTTGTAAGAAAAAAACGCTCTCTTGATTCATCATCTTCGCATATAAATTTCGTAATTTAAATTTCATAGTTAATGAAACCTTTCGTCCAGATACTATGGTTCCGGATCAGAATTCTTTTCACACAGAAACTACGGGTTTGTGCGATTCCGTCAGGTTGTTATACATTTTAATTTTCAATTTGTTATCAGGAAACTACGGGTTCCGGATGAATAATCCCCGAACACATCGACGAAAAGACGACTGACGACCTCATCGCAGTAAGCGTCCAATCAACGGTCGCTTTTTCGTTTTCTGTGTCCAGGTTTCTAAATCTTTTTAAAATCTTTTCATAAACACATTCATGGCAGCTACATTGGCGACTACATTTGTGACGTGCCTAATAAATCTAAATCTAAGCACGCTCTTCGTTCGGTTTTGATGTGATAAAAAAGTTTCGATCGGAAACTATTCGACCCAGACTGTCTGCAATGTCGGTCCGAAATTGAGAATCACACCTTTCGATAACGAAAAGATCTGAAACTGATCGAGATATCTCCGAACTTGATTCGAAATCGTCGGATTGATATTTTGAATCGCTTTCAACTCCAAGACCCAATTCTCCCCTGATTGAAATCGAACAATGATGTCCGCTCTCTGATACCCCACAGGAATCCCCTTGTAGAGTATAGGAAACGTTACTTCCGAAATAACCGTCTTCACAAACTCGTGCTGGAGCGACAATTCATGCTTTAACGCTTCTTCGTACGTCGCCTCCGAATGACCCTGACCCAAAACGTCGTACACCTCCCGGGCTGCATTCAAAATTACGGTCTTTAAGATGTCGTTCATAACTTCTTTTATTTATTGAGAGTCGCACATAACTATTAATAAAAAAGCATTTTGTTCGAAAAATGGATCGCTTTCAATCGATTGCGTGGGAAGGTGTCGATATCGAAACAACGACACATGAATTCTTTCAAGAACTCACACCGATTGTCACAAGTGACATTGTCCTCGAAACAATCTTTGATCCCGTTGCAAACTTTCAACAAAAGTCTTCCAATCGAATGCTACGAATCAAAGCAAGCTCTGAAAAGATGGACGTCCTCGCCATCCGAGTCGCAGGGAAATCGTTAGACGGCACTCCAAAGTTTTACGAAATCCGAGGATTCTGTCCGTACTTTTATGTCAACGTCGAACGTGTACTTCTCTTCCGAGAAATCATCGATGAAATCAAATCCGACCGACGCTTCCGATTCGTAAAAATCGAATTGGTCAACAAGATTCCTTTTGTCGGTTATCACAAAGACACCGAACGGTATCTCAAGTTCTCCTGCAACTCCAAGAGCGCATTCTCTGCACTCAAGCGACTTCTCAAGAACGCACATGACTCTATGCCTTTCTTACAAGGACACCGTCTGACCTTGTACGAATCCATGTGCGACCCCGTCGTGCAATTTCATATCGCATTTCGAATTCATCCGATGACCTGGATCGAAGCACCCACTTCGTTCTCCAACGTCGTGTCCGCGAAAGATGTCACCTTTTTCCCAACCTGCGTCGACAGTGCGCCGTTTACCTGCATTCATTACGATCTGGAGTGCTTTAGCAGCGTCGCATACGCTTGCGGGAAAAACCAAATGCCAAATCCCAATCTCGAACTCGACGTCATCATTGGCATTGGAGCCGTCATCTCCACCACAAACGGTTCCCGTCCGGAAGAACGTGCGTACTTTGGAATCGCTCCCATTGACATATCCGACTCGAAACTCGAAGGAGTCGACTGTCGTGTGTTCGAAAACGAACCGCAAATGCTCGTCGGATTCTGTCATTGGCTTCGTGATAAAGACCCGGACATGTGGAACGCGTTCAACAATTTTGGTTTTGATGACGCGTATCTCGTGAAACGACTTCAGAGGTACCTTCAGAAATCCGACGGGACATTCGTGTCAGACTCCGAACGCGATTTCCAAGATCTTCGTCAGTCCCTCAAACTCAAAAACCTGTTTGAAGCATTCTTCCCGAACCGAAACTCGGACATGTTCGGAAATGCACAAGCGCCCCGGCTTCAACAAAAGACCTTCATGAGTTCCGCATTTCAGTTCGAAGCGCAGTACCTCCATATGCCGCTGAGGATCTATTCGGACCTTTTGATCTTCGCACGGCGTGAATGGAAATCCAAAATGAACAAGTTCAGTCTCGAGAACGTCTCCAGAGTTCTCCTCGGCAAAGGCAAGCATGACGTCTCACCACGTTACATTTTCGAAGCGTGGGCCGAACTCTCCCAAGAAAAACTCACCACCGTCGCTGCGTACTGCGTACAAGATTGCGCACTTGTATCAGAGTTGATGGCGTCGCAAAAGATTTACTCGTCGATTCTGAGCAGAGCGGAACTCTTTCTGTGCGACCCGCGTGATCTTATGCTCAAAGGGCAACAGCAGATCGTATTCAATCTCATCTACAACCAAGTCCGTACGCAAACGAACTTTTGCATTCCAGACTCGGTCGATGAAGCAATCGATGATTGTGTCGACTTGAATGACGATTCAGACGACTCGGACGATTCCGAAGCGGGTTCGGATGATGACGAATTTTCTGAACCTGTTCGGGCGTCCGCCGGTGCGGGTGCGGGTGCTGGTGCCGCGCCCGTTCGAAACGCTTTCAGTATGCTCCGGAGTCCGACGGCTGCCGATATGAAAGTCAAAGCGCCCCCGAAGAAAAAACCTGCCGCTGCACTCGTCCACGAAGACGAGTTCACTCGCAAACCGAAAGCGCCCCAAAAGATCAAATTTAAAGGAGCAACCGTCCTGGAGCCCAAACGGGCCCCGTACGCATACATGGCGCCCATTAGCGGTCTCGATTTCGCGTCCCTTTACCCATCGATCATGTGCGCGTACAACCTGTGCCACTCCACACGCGTGTTGAACGATGCCGATGTGGCCGAAATTCCGGATCGTGAGAACCCGCTCGTCATCTACACGACGGAACTGACAGGAGGCCGTTCGACGACGTTTGTGCAAAAGTCGGTTCGCATGGGCGTCCTTCCGCAGATTCTGCTGAACCTCTGGGCCATGCGTAAGCAGATCAAAAAATGGCAGGCAAAGGCCTCGGACGAAGGTGATTCCTTCCTCGAGGGCGTTTTCGAGACCAAGCAGTTGGCTGTCAAGGTCGCGATGAACTCCATTTACGGGTTCTGCGGTGCGGACAATGGCAAACTTCCGATGAAGGACATTGCGGAGACGGTGACGTCGAACGGCCGTATGCTCATTGAGCGGAGCAAAAACTATGCAGAGTCGTGGTATCCATGCGAAGTGGTGTATGGAGACACGGATTCCATCTACGTCCGGTTCTTTTTGGATGAACTCCCCGAGCATCTTCGCGATCCCAAGAACGAAGAAGACCGGAATACGATGATGCGTTGGGTGTTCGCACGGAGTCAAGAATGCGCGGACCGAATCACGGAGAACTACATCAACCCAATCGAGCTGGAGTTCGAGAAAGTCATGTACCCGTTCATTCTATTCAAGAAGAAGCGGTACTGTTCGCTCATTTTTGAGAAGCCGACGGAAATCAAAAAACTCGATAAGAAAGGAATCGCACCGACGCGCCGTGACTTTGCCCCGTTCGTCAAGCGTGTATACGAACGGATCTTGAAATATATTCTGTATGAGCGCGACGTCAATTCGGCGTTCGAATACGCGGAACGAGAGATGACCGAACTGTTGCACGGACGGTACCCCGTCGAAGACTTGGTTGTATCCCGATCGATTTCGCGCAAGCCGGATTCGTACGCGAACCAGAACGTGCCACACTTGGTCCTGGGTCGACGCATGGAAGACCGCACGGGTGTGCCGATGCAAGTGGGCGACCGTATTGCGTTTGTGTTTGTGAAGGGTACAGGTCGTCAGTGCGATCTCGTGGAAGAGCCGCATCTCGTTTCGCAGGAACAAGCGGACGGAAATTATTATTACCAGCACCAAATCCGTTCGAGTCTCGCGGAAATCCTGGGGACAATGGACCGGCGCCGTTGGGATGCGCTTGACTCGTATCTGAGCCGTACGGGCACGAACGTGTCGAAAGGGCAACGGGAGATCACGAGTTTTTTTGCACGTAAATGAAATTGAGTTATTTATTATATATGACAATATCATAAAAAACATGTACCACTTCGGTCCCCATAACCCACGTTTTGACGGAAGTAGTGAAGAGTTTACAGCACTGGGGCAAACTGTCGTAACTCCGATTGTAAAGAAAGGAGTCGCACACGTAACATGCCCCCACTGCGGATCAAATAACCAGCACACGCCGACGAACGGCCATAGGACGTGTGACACGCTTGTAAAATGCAAAGTGAGGAAAACTCGAGGATTTTATGACTGTCCTGGATATGTTGTCAACATAAACTAAATAAAGCACGAACGTGTCAAAAGGGCAACGGGAGATCACATCGTTTTTTATGTGTAAACGAAATTGAGTTGTGACCCCGACCGATGTTGGTACACACTTCAAAAATGTTTGTGTATTTTACAAATTGCACATAAAATAAAAGGACGATTTATACATAACCATTCATCCAATAGCCAAACAAACTAACAACACCACCATTGGGAATAAGCGGGGTGATGGTCTTGCCGAGATCACTCCACCATGTTGTAAATACAAGAATGTGATCACGGGAGAGCTGTTGGTTAAGCAAGCTCTTAAGCAGGGACTCTTGATCTTCGTTGAAACCACAGCCGTGGAACTCGATCGTGTCGATTTTTGTTACTTTTAAAGCATCGATGATCGGTGAAATGTCGTGTCTATAGGAGAAATTAGAGGTTGAAATAACGAGTCGTTTAAGCTTCGAATCACGGATCAAGCGAGCTAGCTGTGAAATCACAGCGGTGCTGTTGATTTGATGTTGATCAAAAGTTTTTCCAGCGGGATTCAGAATGAGCAAGTCGGAAATCGTGAGTTCCACCAGAGTTTCGTTGTTGATGACGGTGGTTACGAAACAGCGTAGCTGATCAACCGAAAGTAGACGGAAGCCAGTGACACTGAACACAGTCTGAGTACCGATGAGTGCCTTGTATTCCATGGTTTTGTTATCGGGAGAGAATTAAGTGATCATTTCGAGCAGTTTATCAGAGGCGGCTTTCGGAAACATAATGTCCGGGAAGTGTCCAATTCGTTACCAAAAAATTCTTATTAACCATTTTTGTCGTCTTATTTTTTAAAAACACAATGCAGGATAGTGTCCGAACGGCCCCCGTATGTTGAAGAAGTACCACCAATGGAATGAACTCGAATTTGCAAGTATCGACGCTGGTGAATCCCCCCGGGTCCGTGTATGCATCAAAAACATGTCCTGTGTGTCGATCGTTTTGGGACGTATCAGGAAACAAACGGACTTTTCATACCGGGGAAAAATCGGGGTTCATTTATACCTGCGTATCTTCGTCACGCATCCTCCTGATCGATATGTACATAAGCATCTCTTCCAATGTACGCAAGTTACGAACCGCGCCGACGGGATGCCGAATCGTAAAATACAATCCAACCATCGTGCAACCGAACAATCCGTTAGTATATGTAAACCGAACTGGAAAGTGGGTATTATCGATGTCTAAAAGTGCCGATACGACTTCCTTAGACACCACGAGAGCCCGTATGAACTCGAACGGTACGTCACCCGCAAACGTAATCGTCTCAAACATCGTCCAACTACCCGCTTGTAGGTCTTCGTAACATGACAACACATGTTCGATTGAATTCGGAAGGAGGTCCATCTTTGTTTGTGTCACAACTCACAACTATGAAAAAACGTTCGTTTCGTTTCGGAAACTTTTGGACATGTCCGGGCTACATTCGTTTTTCATAAAATGAATTGCAAAAAGAAGTCTTCACAACAAATTTAAAAAGAAACTGCAAATGCACACATTCGAAACGTTTGAGAAAGAATATATAAAAATCAAAAAAGGAGCTTCACACACCAAGGCTCGACAAAAGTACATTGCTGCTCTCGATCGCTATGGAAAAATTGCAACAGAGTCACTTGCATTTGGTACAATGGGTGTCGGAGCTGGAGCTGGAGCCGGTGCGGGCGAAGAAGCAGATGCTCCTACGAAATCTCGTTTTACTCCCGATCAGGCTGACGAGTTTGGTTTCGTATATGCAATCAATTTGAAAGAGTGTGACATGACAGATGAACTTCGTCAGTACATACCTCCGGGGGATGTTATTGATTATCTCATGTCACAAGTGCGTGTATGGACAGGAGGAATGATCGACGTTTGGAGAAAAATAAGAAATAAAGAAAAAACAAAAGAATATGAAGCGATTGACATGTTTACCGAATTCGCATCTCGGATTTTGCCAGAAATTCAGGGATATCTTGATTCGCCAGCAGACGAAAGACTTGCGGCGGCAAAAGGGAGAGACGATTATGGGATAGAAATCCCTGTTTACATACGCGACGCCTGTGTTGAAAAAGAAATGACACTGTGTGTACCGAGGCCGTATTATTATTTTGGGATGTGTGGTTTATTCGACCAACCCATGAATATGTATTTGGGCATGACTCCAATTTTTCGCGGACACTTTCCATATTCGGTGATCGAATCGAATCAATTTACAGCATTTGAAACAATTATATGGTCGTTTCTTTCGGATGATTATTTCACGGTCGCCACTTACACTATCTCTGAATCAGGGGGACACCATGCACGCTTCGCTATAAAAGACACACAAAATGGTATTTTATACCTTTTTGATCCGCATGGTTCGATAACAGCTGACGAAACACGAACTCCCGATGTCGATATCTTTCGCCGCGTGGTGCGCCGTATGCAAGACGGCATTGAGGTAAACGTTTTGGAAATCAAAGAATCTACAGTCAAGGTCGGATTTTTTGGTTTTGAAACATATGAATACCTGAATGTTTCATTTGATCAACTATTTGCGGATGCGGATGCAGACGACCCTGTACCCCGTGATCAAATCGTCGTCGACCAAACTTTCATACTCAGAGTAGATAGCAGTAGTATACAAAAAGTACGTTTGAATAATCGTTCAAGACCTCTTCCGTACCGAGGAGATCAAACATTTGAAGGTTCTTGTATGGTCATGGCTTGTATGCGTGCATCTTACGTAGCCATGCGTCACAACATGAATCCGGGATCGAATCCGATCGATTATGTGGACGAAGACATCCCATGCCACTTCGCAGCATTTATTGCCACTCTCGCATCATCGTTTGAAACGGAAGAAGGCAAGTTTTCAAGGGGATACTTAAAAGAAGAACAACGTCGTAACGGCGGGATTTTTGTGACCATGATGTCAACGAGTGGACGTGAAAAATCGATCTGGGTTGAAAATATACTTTCCTTTCAAACAATTCATGCAATCAAAATAGTTTACCGAGCTTTGCGACGCGCGTATCATATCGGTTGGATAGATAGTTCGTCCTTAAACCCATACAATTACCGCTTTTACATAAAGTATTACAACACGAAAAAACTCGGAAAGAATCGTCGTCGCCGGGTATATTACCCAATGGACGGTCAACCGATTCGTGATTTATCGTGCACACAAACCGCAACACAATCTACTTCGGCAGACGCAGATTCCTGTGAAGTTGTCGTCGAGCGGTTAGGTGACAAAATGTGGAACGTTACAATCGGTTCAAAGTCTCTCGACTTGAATACAACTCCTCTTGAGAACTTTCATGAATTTATTTTGTCTGAGGAACAGATTCGTACGCAAACGGTTGGTGCGTTTTTACAGAGCGATGCTTTAAAGGCCGTGTGTCCGGATCGATATCTGCAACGAAGGTTCATGTATAAAAATAATAGGCGCGTATCAGACGATTCATATCTCGACCAAGTTATTGAGCTTTTCAGTCTGCCCCGTCCAATCCCTTACGTAGTTTTTAAAAATACAAGGATTGCGTTGACAACGTTCGATGACGAAGGGAATGAACAATACTTCGACACAAATATCGACGAGTCCCAAACGGTTGCGGACGTCATCGAACAAGTTCTTCGGGAGAACCCCACAACGATTCGTCCGTCACCGACTGGGTACGTACTAGCAATTCAAAAAAGTTTGAATCCAGACACATTGATCTACGACTTGGAAACAAAACGCGAATTCTACCTTGTCCCCAAGATTACAGACGAGTTCAGACTGCACGTGCATTACATACCTCACAAGACGTTCCACATTCCCATCAACGAATCAACTACATTTGGTGATTTGAAAGAACGTCTGCCCGGTTCATCAAAAGTCACAAATCCAAGCAATGTCCGCGATTCAAACACAATCTTTCCTACTTTCCATACAATGACAATTCAGATTGAATGAATTTGTCTTACGGAGAATCAATCTATACTTTCAATAAAAATGGGTTTGTATTGGACCACAATCTTTTATTCGGATATTCGGGAGATGAGTCGGAAGATAGTTCTCGAAACGATGGATCCGATTATTGACGATGGTGACAAACGACAGAACTTTGTTTCAAAGAGCGACCTGCTCCGTTTGTTTTCTCACAAAATCCGGGAAGAAGACATTACGGAGCATTCGTGGTTGGTTGAACATATGTATAGTACATACGATGAAGATGCACCCGGCAACACTGAGACGTGTCGTTTACAAGTGCGGTAACAGTCCCCGTGCGTTAGTTTCCGATTCAGACCCTTCTTCGTTCATTCATACAAGCATTCCGAATGAACTCTTCTGTCGATGTAAATGCCGAAATCGAACATGTACTCCAAATGTATTTATTGATCTCTCCATGGATTCATCGTGTCCGTTCTGGCCAAATGGAGGAATTTATGGCCCGGTCAGTCGATCATGTCATCCGTGCATCCTCGTCCGGGAATGTTATGACATACATTCGAAACATTGAGAAGACTCAGGTAGAACGTCATTTCCGAGATGCATGGACAGACATGAAGACTCTAAGTTCTTACAAAGCGTGAATACATTATTCTCCAATTTGAAGAATGAATGAATGAATCCTAAAGAAATAGTAGTAAAAGGATGATTGTGATAACGAGTGACGGTGCATCGTTTGATGTTCCGAGTGAAGTTGTTAAACTGTCTGACTTTTTGAGAGGCGCAGATGCAGATGAAGAAATGGTCATACCAAAAGTTTCAAAGAAACATTTCGAGACCATTATGCGATTTTGTGAATTGCATTCGGAAGACCCCATGAAACAGATCCGTCCTCCGTTGTCTTCAGATTGTTCATTATATTCGATTGTCGGGGAGTCTTATTACAACTTCGTTCGATCCATTGATGTGAAAGACGAACTTGTACAACTGATTCATGCGACCGACTTTCTCGGAATCGAACCGATGATGCATCTTTTGTGCGCCCGGATGGCGATTCTTGCTTCTACAATCGAAGACCCCGATGAGTTTCTCTCCATGTTCGATTGAATTGAATTAAATTAAATCCATTTCAACAAATGTCGGTACAACTTCTTTCAATCCAGAACGTCTCCACACACGCTTCTTGTGCGTATACACAGGGGCAAATACGGCAAACACACGAGCCGTAATGTGCAAAGCATGTTCGAGATCCGGGTTCGTGGAAGAATTCGTAAAACCAAGTGCGCGTTTTATAGTTTGAAGTGTACCACTTGCCTCGTTGCGAACAACAATTGCATCGTACACACGTTTCGAACTGTACGCATCGGTCGAAAAACGCCTTAACATGGGCGAAAATGACACGACTTCTTCAAGCATGTAAGAGACGTGAGTGGTCATCAGATTGCTCGATAACTCCAGCTCTTCGAGTGTGGTATTGGATCCGTCGACGAGTGGTAAGAGGATCCGACAGACATCTGCTTTTCTCAATTGAGAACAATCGATAATCGAAAGAGACTTCAGACGATTCTTGCGGAGCAACCGACTGATTTCGACCGTGTGTTGAAATGTCAAAAGCGAAATATGACAAAGAGACAGACTTGTCAAATTGCGAAGTGAGAAAATGTCGAACGACAAACCGGTATACTTTAGCTCGAGGTGTCTCAAATTTTGACGAAGATTCTCCACCGCGTCTGGAAGACATTCAACGCCTTCCAGAGATAAACGTTCGACTCCTAGCAGTCGTTCGCTCGGGAAGATGACGAGCTGTTGAGAGCTCGAGATCATAAATTCCTTAGGGAGATGCTCAAACAACTCGAAGGTTTCTGTACCCGTGGTTGTTATCTTGAATGACTCAAGCCACGGCATTTGTGGCAAAAGTTGCCGAATTTGTTCGATTAACGATGCGTCCCGGGGAAGTACCGTGTTGTAAAATCGAATCGATTTCAGATGATAACACTCGGGCAGAAGGTGCCTGACCAAATGAAAGGTCTTATGTTGACGATCCATAAAGTCATACTGACTTGTCGTTTTCATGAACAAGAAAAGTTCATTTTCGTAATGTGGGTCTGTGAAATGAGCAGCTTTGTTCAACTTTAGAATGATAACACATTCGCAGTTTCTTGTGACTTCGATTCGTACTTTTCTTTTGGGAGACGGAATTCTCACAGAGTATCTTTGGAGAAACCAAAAAGTATGGATGAGTTCTTCTCCATTTGTCATAATCGATTTCACAGACGAAGAATCCGAAAACATAACTTTCGAACCTCCGTATACATCGATGAAATTGACACCGGCATTCAATTGAATACGGCGTACGTATTTGTAATACGTGTCATCGAGATTATACATGGTGAACATGATTTCGAGGAGATCCATGGAATTCACTTATAAACTTATAAATGAAACAAACAAACACATTACGTTCTTTAACAAACGGTGAAGACGGGGTTCCCGAAAGAGTTCAGACGGATGAGTCCATGATCCTCGATCAGCCAGCACAAAGCCTGAGAGTTATCAACAGCGAGAACACGGGGGATCTCACGCCCCTCGTTTCGACGACGTCGGATCCACTCGAGTCCACTCTCGACGTTCATGAATCGAATCGAGTCGACAGGGGAAGTGTCAACGTGAAACCAACCCGGGTTTTCTTCTCCTCCATTATCAGCCGACCAAAAGAAAGTCTGTACACGTACAAATGGAATCGGACGAGGAGGATTGGGATTCATTCACTCTTCTTTTGTGTAGTTTGTAAAAAAAGTGTGAAAAGCAATCGGAAACAATCATTTTTGTGACTGTCGGGTGGACGAAAAAATTAAGTTGAAGACTATTACAAAGAAATCAAACAAAAATGTCTTTCATTATCTTGAATCCTGAATTTATTCCCGATGACATTTCATTCCTTCCGTCGGATACGAAGTTTGTATTGATGAGGACAATGGGGGAAGGAGTGCATAACGATGCGATCGTACAGAAACTAACAGAACGTGCGATTCCTGGGAAGCCTGTATTTGTAAAAAATGTGGATACAGACACGATTCAACGTTTTATGAAGGTGAAAAATGTTTCGAATGTATTCGACCTTCGACCGACGAATCTCGAGTTGGAAATCGCTTCCACACTCCCTGACCTCGCACATGCTTTTCACAGTGCACGCGTGCAAGTTCCTGACAGTCGCTCGATTTTCTCTGCTATCATGATTCCTCTCTATGTGTTCGAGACATTCCGTGCGTTCCTTCGTGGCGAACGTGTCACCTACAAGTACATCATTCTGGATATGTTTGCTCGAAAACTGGAGCAAGTCGTGGAAGTGACGTTTGAGGAAGAACTGAAACTGAGAAAACCGTCGATCCATCTCGTGGAAATTGCGGATCCAGGTGGATTTCACCAACCCAGTCGAATGAATAAGACCGAGTATGACACGGTCTGTACATTCTGTGAAAAGTTTTCTTGGTCGACAGCTGCTTGTATATTTGACTTGGAGGAGCATGTCGCGGATGGATTTGTTGACTCATTTATCGACAGTGTACCGATTGGAGAAAGTGGGGGCGGTGAATCTACAGCACTTTCATTCGATTCGCGCTTTTTGGATCTCCCGACGGAACTCCGCCGATTCCTCGCGGATAAGACTTGCCAAGGTGAAGTAATCCGTCTGAATGTCATCGACGCTTCTGACGCGAAATTACAGCTACTTTACGATTATGTACATGGAAGACTTCATTCGGTCGCGAATAATAAGGTTGACATGGTGTACGTAGCTTCGCAAGATACCGAATTCCAGCATACGCTCATTCAGCAGTACGCGGTTGAGAACGTAACCATGTACTTCGAGAAGCCGGATGTCTCGACGGTTGCAATCGTTGAGTCATTCCAAACGAGTGCACCGGTAGCGTCCATGTATGCTCGGATGTTCGAAGCATCTCGTTACATGAAATCCTACACTCGCACGGAAGACGGTGGATTGATTGTCCATTTTGCGAAGGAATGAAATTTACTGGATGTGACGTGTCATACAAACATTATTGAGTCCTCCGCATTTATTTGACTTAACAAGTTCTTGCTTTGTGGGCGTTCGCTTCCGATAATACTGATCTACAAAATTAAAGGATTCAAAAATAGCAGAGTTGTGTGTGCGAACGTCTGGTTCGGTATCAAATCCACACTGAAAACTCGCAAGTCCGTCTGGACAATCCTTGCAATCCTCTTCGGACGAAGCCCCCCACTTCGTCGAATATTTTCCAGTCGGGCAAACGGATTCACACTGTAAACTACCGTGTGAAATCGTATATGTACCAGGTGGGCAAGATTGGCATTCAAGAGCACCTTCGGAACCTTGTGATGGGTTATATTTTCCAGGCGGACACGTTATACATGCTCCTAGGTTACCAAAGCGTCCTCTCGGACAAGGAAGGCACCGCAGTGTCCGTTTGGAATAAAAATAACCACCTTCACAAGTTTCTTTGATGACATTACTACAGAACACGAACGAAAGGTTGAGTGAAATGAAAATCCACAAGAAGGGATTGATCATCATTTTTTGTTGTTGTGTGATTTAAAAATTATCAGTGTATGAATTAAATAAATAAGTTTTTAAAGAATATAAAATGCCTCGGACGACATCGAAAGATTTTGACAAGGAGCACTCCATTCCTGCCAAGATCAAAGGTGACCATTACATTTACACATCTGGGAGCAGGTCAGACGAAGTGATCCGTTATTGGCTTCTTTCCAACGACACCATAGTGGATGTCCCGAAAGGAACAAAGAAAGTGAAAATGACGATTGCAGAGTATTTCGAAATGGAAAATCCGCCGGCGTTGTCGCGTGTCAAAATCAGCGGCGTGCGGAATCACACTGTCAACAAAATTGCCCCTGTCTCGAAATCTGCACTGGCCGAACTGATTCTTACGCACAACATCGTGACACCTGAACATGAGACCTTGCCGCCCGCATTACGGAAGAACTACAAAACAATCAAACAATATACGGATGAAGATCTCGATCGGCTGGAAGAGTATGTCGAATAAACAAAAACTTGTTCATCACTAAAAAAAGAAATCCAAAAATATGAATTTTCCATATTATTCACTTTTTATGGAGCGTTACGCAGACTATATTCATCCACGGGATTGTAATATCTTGAGGCTTACGATTACTTTAAGACCTGATCAAATTGTTTGTACAGGTCATATTGATTATTGCTCGAATTTTCCGGTGATCGAATTCGGTGGAAGAAACTTGTATTTATTAAGTTTCACCAGTGAAGGTACGGGCACACTTTCGTATGTGTTCGAGTATGCGAATTAAACCGTTGCATCTTCGTCAGAACGGTGTGCGAAATAAATAGCAAACATTGCGAAAATTAGGGCGATGAGTGTGTTTTTCCCAATCTTTTCACCAAATAGTACGTTTCCGATGACGAATGCAATGATAATGCTTAAACAAGACCATATTAGATTCGTATGTCCCATTTCTGACGCACCATACGTTCGATAAAGTAACCAGGCAACTGCTACATAAAACACAAATCCGGCGACGATCGCGATTCTACATTTGATCGATTCATAAGTTCTTGCAGACCGCAGACACGTTTGTGCGATTGCTTCTGACAGGCAGATCAATAAAATTAAAAAAATTGTGAGTCTTCCGTTTTGATTATTCATTTTTTTATTTCATTTCCTTAGATAAAAAATGATAAAATTTGTTGTTTTCTTGGGAATCGTTCTTGGAACGGCGTATGCGATTTCAAATGGTGCGAATGAACCCATTGCTGACAACCAATTAGGACTGACAGCAAAAGATTGTTCGTTACAATACTGCGAAACTCTTGACGGACTCGCATTATGGCTTACATTGGCCGAGGTGTGCTTTTCGCAGGACAGTCTCGTTTACAAAGTTTCCGATTTGTGAATCTGTCTTTTTTACGAATCGTCATCCATTATGTCGTCCGCAACAACATCGACGACTGAGTACGACTTTCTTGAAGATCTGAATGTGATCCCTCCACTGTATTCATCGGATATGGATATGGAGAAAGTGGAGGAAGAGTTGTATCACATTTCCCCTTGTGGATCCCCGTGTTCGACTTCTTCTTCTTCGACGTCGTCATCTAACTTGTGTGATCAAACAAACAATCACAATTTTAGAGTTCACATGGTATATTTATCATGTATGTGTGACTCGTGTGTGTATGCTCGGGCGTGTTCGCTCGGTCCTCCTTTGAACCCCGAGATCGATTGTGAGTGTTACCTTCCTTCGCTGATGTCAAATCTTGAAAAGTTGGAAGAAGATCGTCTGAATTCCAACATCAACTCAGACTAGATTTTCATTTTTGATTTGAACATTTTGAGGAAGGCTGTTTCTTCCGAGGGTGTGTTGGATAGATCATCGAGGAGAGTTTTTGGTCCGATTTGATTGGCGATTCTTTTGAGTTCGTCACGTGTTTTGAATGTCAACTTTTGAATACAGAGTTTACCTTCTAAGTATGTTCGAAAGTGAAGAAGAGATTCTTGAGAAACATTTTCGACCACCAATACTTCTCCTTCTTCACATTCGAATGAAGCGCAATTGATTTCGACAAGTGTAGTACGGTTATCTTGAATTGTCATCAAAGAAAACATCATCTTTTTATATTTACATAGTTCATTTTTTTATAATCGAACATTGACAGCGTATTCATCAAGAAGACGTTCGAAATCTTCCAGTTGAAACAAACCGTGAAGCGAAGAATCCAGATCGACTTCTCCTTTCGTGAGTTCTTCAAAAGTGGGAACAGCACCGCCCAAACGAACTCGTTCGTGTTCTCGAATGTACTCCTCTCGGACCAAGTCGATATGTTCCTTTCGGATATCCGTGATTCTCTTTTTACGAATCGACTTGTCTCTGGAAGCATAATTCACAAAGATTTGAACAAGCGATTTCACATACCGGGTTTGGTAGTCATGCTTACAAAAAGCACGGAGTCGTTGTTTGACTTCGTGATCTTCTGGAAGAATCTTGAAAAGCTTCATGATCAACCTCTGATTCACAAGTCGATGAGACGGGGGACCGCGGTACTTTGTGAGTTCTACACACTTTAGAAACATCGCGATAAGCGACGGTAATTGAGGAGGACAGGGGTTGATACGTCGACCGTTATCTGACAGAGAACTCGCATACTCGGGTTCAAAACCAATCGGATCCGGGAGACGTTTACGATATTTCTTCATAGGAGGTGGTGGAATGGCGTCTCTTTCCACATCAAAACGAACGAAAGCAGAAGCAGAAGAAGAAGAAGAAGAAGTAGAAGAAGGAGGAGGAGGAGGTGGAGCCCGTCGAACCCCGATCAGAGAGTAGGTAGAAAGAATAACACTTTGAAATTGATCGAGAAGACCGTTGAAGAAATCGAACGGGTACTTCATGGTAGAAAGAATACGGTCGAAGTCGTTCACCATAAAGTTTTTGAGAGATTCGTGATCGTACTCGAGAAACATATCGAGCAGTCGATCATTTTGAAGTGACCGAACGAAAGGGTAAGTCCCGTTAAAGTAAAACCTATTCTTTTCCAAATCAAAAGCATGTTCAACTTCAAACGTATCTATCTCACCCTCGACCTCAACAACAGCAAGTGCTTGTTGGAGTTGTTGGGTTCGAAACTTTTTACGATCGTTGGGTAATTCAAAGTCTCGGATTTCGGGTTCGGGGAAGATTTGTAACGAACGAAAAATTTCTGTCCGGAGTTGTTTAAGGATGGTGAAGTTATCGGTCATCACTCCAAGAATTCGTTCGACGTTTCTACCGATTTCTTCGATCCTGTGAAGTCGTTGTTTCATGATACCAAACAGCGAAACGGACGAAACCGGTGTACCGTCAGCCGAGTAGATGTACGACATCAGTTGAATCCGAATGTCACTCCCATTCGGAGCTGTTGAGCTTATAATAACTAATAGCTTTTCTACATCTTCGGATTCGAAAGGATGACACAAGTGTTTCAAAAGATTCTCCATCTGAAAAATTGATGTTCGCTTAGAATTCATATCTAAATACAAAACACTTTCGGAAACTTGTGGACATTCTTGGTCATTTAATAAATGCGTAGGATTTCGACAGGTTATATAAAAAGTAATAAAGTAAAAACAAAAAATGGCATCTGTTCAAATCGGAGTTTTCGAAAAACAAGACATTGTGCATGACATTCCACTCCAATGTGTGCAAATGACATTTGATTTCGCAGGGGAACATGCACGAAGTATCATTCGGGATACGAATTTCATTGAACAGTTACTTCCACGTGTTCGAGAAATCGTCGACGATTTGTATGATCAATTTCTCTTTCGCCACACGATTTTGAGCAATTCATCAGACAACACCAACAACGCAACAGAACAAGAACAAACAAGAAGAAATAAAGAAGAAGACATTTCAATTCGTCTGGGTCCGATGAAACGTGTTGTCCACGAACATCACTATTCTGACAAACAATGTACCATTTGTCAACAATCTTTTGTTCAAAACGAGTTTCTGCGGATTTTACCGACGTGCAAACACGTGTTTCATAAGCGTTGTATAGATCTTTGGATATTCAAACCTCCACACACATGCCCGACCTGTAGAGAAGCAGTGTAATGTAATTTTTTTTTATGTTTCAATAATGAACAGAAAAAACAAAATCTATTGATTTATTAAAAATAGAACAATGTTGTCATTCGGAAAATTTGCTCAAGGCTACAAGGACCGGAAGAATCCTCAAAAGACGGCGTTGAAATACATGAATGCATTTCAAAATCGTTTCGGTATTCGGACGGTCACGAAAGAACCAGTGTTTGTTGATAAAATTTCAAACCACCTCGTTGCAAGAGTCTTTGGTTCCTTACCAGAAGGTGAAGAACGAAATAGATTGGTCGCTTTCCTCCGTTCTTCGGAGTTCAAGACGATCGCCGAGTCATATCGTACTTCGAAGGACGATTCTCGCATGGAAGACGTGATGTTGGCTGCCAGCCGGGTAGGAGTACCTCAATCACGCATCCGGGATCTATTGGGAGCGAGCTTTTTTAGTACTACGTACAATGATCTGTTCAACAAAGAACAGAAATATGGTTACCCGATAAACTTTCACAAAAAGAGATGTCGAATGTTTGGTTCGACGATGGCGTACTGCCAATTACAAGAAATCATGGAGTACAACATGCGGCACAATCTTGAAATGAGTGACCTCCGAAAACCGGCAGTTGCAAGAGACGCTGGAGCTGGAGCTGGAGCTGGAGCTGGAGCTGGAGCTGGAGCTGGGGCTGGAGCTGGAGCTGGGGTTGGAGATGACGAGTTAAATTTAAATTTAAAGTATGCACCGAGGCCTACGGCGTACCCTTTTTATTCGTCACCTACTTTTGCGAGTATCGACCTACAGATGTCAGAAACACTGATGGGCCCTGTAAGTGTTCGTGTGTTGACGAATGGTAAAGGTATGACATACATTCTTTTAGGAGAAGTCCATACACATTCCTCCTGTTTGACACGGCCTTCTGAATCAACCATCACGATGGGTAAATTTATAGTTGACCTCATCAACGCCTGCCCGGATGTGTCGTTCGACATCTTTGCAGAAAATTCGATTAAGAGCCAAGGAGCTAAAATCCCCCGTCAGGTACCGGTTCCTCAAAATCTAATGACATGCCGTACTTACATGGAAAGTGCCGCAGATGTTACGCCAGAAGTCGCCGCACAGCTTGCACCGTTTGCAGATCCGGACATCCCACAAGGTCAAGCAGAAATGGTTTATGATATGGGTTTATTGACAAATGTGCATCGCTACTTCTTCCCAATCTACCCGCCTCAACACGCTTGGAAGTCTCAGGGGGTCATGTCGAATGCCCGTCTTCACGGTGAAGACATTCGTAGAGTTCACGCAATGCACAGTGAATCTCTTCGTGGACAGAGCTTTTTTATGAAGCTAAGTCCAACCACAGAAGATTTGGTAACCGAAAGCGCATTCCCATTTTCATTTAAAGAAAACGATAATTATGAAAATATCAATTTTGTGGACGGCACAGTTGACGTCTTAGACGAAGACGGTGATTTGCAAACTTTGGCGTTTGAGAGAATTGTGAAAAAGACGGAAAAGAAGTTGGAAAAATTACTCGGAAAGCCAGGAGAACATTTTGTTGACATGATACGATACTCGTTCCAAATCATGTACGACGCCATGAAACACATGGCCGATTCTCAAACAGAATACACAGAACAACGCCATCTAGTAGGGTTCACGCTTTTATCAGATTACTACGGTTTCTTACGTTCCATGCGTTTCATGCTCGAGAATCGTGTGTTAAAACGCATTCAGAAGAACGTTTGTGTTTTCATTGGAGGATCGCAACATACAGACCACTGGACGTATGTCTTGGAAAATCTCGGTTACACAAAACACACTAGTTTCGAAGGAGTATCATTCGATTTCCGCACCAGCGTCGAATTCGAATCTTCGAATCCAAGCGATTCGAATCCTCAATACAACACCATGCGAGAGTACCCTCGTATTCCACTCGCTGCTGTTTTGAAATGCCTGCGAAGCATCGGTGTATATGAGCCGGCCTTTGAATTCGAAGAGAGAAGTGACCGTGCACTTCGTGAAGATATTCGTGCATTACTTAATGTGATTAACATAGTGAAAAGAAAAATCTTGTCCGCTGAAAAGGATTTCGAGGGGATTCATAACATCATCCAAATTTATTTGAACGAAACTGTTACACCTATGGTTGCTTCGGGTCAAAATCCTCATCTCGCGATGTATGTGTGCACAAAACTTTTGAGTTTCTGTGAGATGCTCTTGATTGAAGTATCGTGTGTTCTCAAATCGGCGACGATGTTAATTATGTCAATCCAGATTACCATGATGAATATTAATAAAGTGATTGAAGATATTCAAACATCGAAAAAGAGAAAAGCAGACAGGATGTAGCTATAAAACTAAAAACAAAAACTTAAATGGACAAATCTAACGTCCCTGTACGATCATCTATAAACATATCAACAAATGAATTTAAAAAAATACCCAAATCAACATTGGGATACGACGTCAAATGAAGACGAAGGAGGTGACGTGGAGACAATTTAAGAAAACGGAGGACATCACCCACACGAAGTCTCTTCGACGTGTGTAAATGAACGGATTTCACAAGACGATTCTTGTGAAAACTCTTCCTCTTCGTAACGGTAATGTGATAAGAAGGGATCTTGAGGAATTGTGCCGGCATGTTTTGTTTTGATATGGATAATAATTTATTAATTGATACAGTACGCCCGGTTTCCGATTCGGACAGCTCTTGTACACTTAGTTTCCGAATGAAACCCATTTGTGTTTTCTGACAATGCATCACATTCACATTCACATTCACATTCACATTCACATTCACATTCACAACACAATCAATGAATCAACAACTCGCGAAGAAGATCTCCCAGTACTTTCCGTACTCGAACGATGGAGTGTTAGTGATTCATGGTGTCGAAGACGATAACGAACTCCAAAGTGGTCTCGCTACGTTCGCTGATTGTCTCCTTGCTAGTTCTCAGTTTCTGACAAAACTCGGATTTCATTCCATTTACTTCCGTGATTGTCGTTTGGGTGAAACAATCTGTCTCTCGATCTTTACCAACGTCGCTTACGCTGCTCGAGCTGGGATCATTCGTAATGTGAAAGTATACGGACGTGTTCTTCACGATATCATGAACCACACATCGGTTCGTTCACTCATCTCGATGATGGTCAACATCGAATCTGTTCACATCGATTCGCTCGTTTTGACTCAACACGATTTCACAACAGCTATCCGTTCGCTGACGGAGAGTTCGTTCGTAAAGTCTGTTCACCTTGAACGGATCCGTCTCAACATCGACGCTTCGCTGATAGACGACATCAAGACTTGTAGTGGTACGATTCTTGTCCCGAATCTCACTGCTTTCTTCGACAGAGTCATCACATACGTTCGTGAGAAACTTCCGAAGAACGACTACGATTTTTTGATGACGTCGTGGGTATGGTACGAAGCTCTCCGGATGGTCGAACATGTCATCAAAACCCTGTTTACTGTACCGGTTTCGTACGAGTGTGGGTACGAGTTGCTGATCGAGGCTTGTAGGTTTATCCTCGGGCTCCCTGTCGAAACAGATCCACTCGTCGTCTTACGATCGGTCATCGACGCTCCGGTCCAACCGCTTGTCCGATCCATGGAATACCATGTCCAGACGGATGCTGGCTATCTCCCCTGTGAATCTTCCGACAGTGTACTCTTGTACCCCGCTTCATCCCGAGTGGTCGATTTCAAGATGCATCTGCATCAACGACCCAAACTCTGTCCCTGTAAAAATCCGTCGTTCATTCGAGCTTGGTTCGATGCTGTTACCCTCCCTGTGAGTATCGCTTACATGGTTCGTATGAAACCCGTCTCGGCTTCGGGGTGTGACGATCTCACCAATTGGGCTATCTCTGTGTTACCTTATTCTGTTTGAATACATTCAATAAAAAAGAATGAACGTCGTACGCCCCCGTCCGGAGTTGACACCAAACGGTCCCGAGCGCACGGACCTCCCGTTCGAGTTTGAGATATGTGCGTACTTAGACTCAATCGATCGGATTCCGTGTGGTTATTTCGAGTTCAACTTCTTGACCGAACACCGCGAATCGATTTGGACAACGACTTACCCAAACCGAAAGGACAATGTTTGGCACCTCGCAAATGGACACATCCTCTCCGATGTTGAGTACGTTACTCCAATGAATTTCAGACGGACTTGGTTCGAGTATCTGTTGGGTTACCCTTTGCGCCAATGTGTTTATGTGTTTTGCAATTTAAATTGTAATCAACCGGCTCAATGAAGTAAATTTAAATTTCAATCGATGCATTAAAGTTTGGATTTACTCTTTCCCCTTTGTACCCAATCGGATTTGCGACACACAACACATCTTCTTCTCCAATTCGCATTTGGATATCCATATGCGTATGTCCGAATATCCACAAACAAACCGGGTCCTTTGCAAGATCGTCCGAATGAGACGAAAAGCATTGGTGGTAATTCAAGAATCGTGCATATTTCATGTGATTCAAACGAAAAGAAGGGAGATGATGTGTGATGACGATCACTTTCTTGGACTCTTCCTTTGCTCGAATCAATTCAGAACGGAGGTAATCTTTACAAACAAGATGCTTCCTGTTCAATTCCTCGATCGCAACTTCTTCCGAATCGTACATCACCCGAAAGTCATTACTCAAGAAACGCGGATTGGAAATGTGTGACCAAAGTGTCGAACCGATGAAACGGTGTTCGCCAAGATCATAATGAGTATTGTTTAAGAAATGAATATTGTTGAGTTCGTGGGTCGAAATGATCTCCTGTGTTCTTTGAACGATCTCGTCCATACTCTTTCCACTGTTTTCTTTGAGTTTGTAGTATTCGTGGTTCCCATGAATCAAAAAAACGTGTTCGAACTTTGTGTTGATCCCTCGAAGAAATGCTTCGTACGTTTTTTGAAACGGATATCCGATATCACCAGCCAACACACAAATCGGACTTTGTGGGACAATCTGTTGAAGAATCCGTGGGACTTTCGTCAAATCATAAAATTCCAAATGAAGATCTGACAAATAATGAATCTTCATTTTGGTACCGAGGCGGATGAATGACATTTTTTATTGTTGAGACAATTATTTACATTTTAAATAGCTTTCGATAGAAACTTGACAAGGTCATCATCTTTAGAATGTTTGGGAAAATAAAAGTAATTACATCCCACTGCGATCACTGTGACAAAAGTAGCCGGTGGGCTTAACTTCATATTTTTTATTACAACTCTTGCAAATTGAAACATGGTTTTTTATTTACTTTACTTTAATTTATCCACACAGAGAATTTTCAGAGTCCGAACGGGTCCACGATCCACGCAATCCGACTCGTGTGTGACACTTGTTTTTTGTTTCGTCTAACCAAGATTGAACCGAAAGAATGTGTCCTTCGACTTCTTCATCCGCCAACAAGATCAACAGCGGTTCGTCAATGTCGTTTCCTTCCCATGGGAGTTGTTTGAAGCATTTTCTGAAATCGCCAACGAACACCTGAATGCAGTCGGACGGACAATAATGATTCTTCGTTTCGTAAAATTCATCAACAAGTTCGAGCGGCTCGTACAACTTTTCGAGTGGAACGTTCGGGGGCACAACCAACACATGAACGGACCCCTCGAGCGTTTTCGTTGACCACATCCACATATTTGTTTCGTTTTTGATTTGAATGAAAGAAATACAAATTGTGTTTAATTAAACTCTCATCAGCCGAGATAACTCCAGAATTTGAGAAGGAGAAGCATAAACCCGGCCGTTCGGTGCAATGATCATCACACGGCCATCGCCCGGAAATACAACGGCCTCGAATCCATACAATCGTCCACCCACTCCCGGACTTGCTGCGACCCAAGATTTTAAAATATTATTAACAATTCACAATTCACCATTCGGAATCACTGAAAAGAGTTCAACGGTCCTCTGAGAATGGTTTGAATGTTTGCAACACACGGAGAACATAAGAATCTACTAAAGAATCCTGCGACGGAGACATTTTTTGTAATCTCTAAAACCAATCAATCAATCCGTTCGATTCCTACATTCCGAAATCAGACAGTCCAAGAGCGATAGTTTCCGAAACCCCCCACCCCCTGTTTGGGTTTTGATCAAAACTCGCAACTAACAACAAAAGTAGCACGAAAATGGCACGCACGAAGACTTTCCCCTCGGAGTCGAAGAAGATCGCTTCGTCGTTGATGTCCAAGTCTCCTTCGTTCCAGGTGAACAAGACAACGGGGAAGAGGAGGTACCGTCCGGGTACGGTCGCTATCCGTGAGATTCGGAAGTATCGTCGTTCGACGGAACTTCTGATCAAGAAGACCCCGTTCCAACGTTTGGTTCGTGAGGTCGCTCACGACATCAAGAACGACCTCCGTTTCCAGTCGTCGGCTCTCTTGGCTCTCCAGGAGGCTGCTGAGGGTTACCTCGTGGGACTCTTTGAGGACACGAACATGTGTGCTCTCCATGCTGGTCGTGTGACGATCATGACGAAGGACATGGAGCTCGCTCGTCGGATCCGTGGTGATAAGATGTAAATGAATTGGATTAAGAGAGAGATATTTGATTATGAATAAAAAAACGAAATGTCTGAAGTGTTTGTTGTGCACGCGCCTTTCATGGGTGTTGATTATCCGATTGGAGTCTTCTTGAACTTGGACGATGCGATGCAGGCCGTTCGTGATACCAGAGTCACTCTAGAAGGACATCAGGAGCAGATTAACGTTTACAAGTACGCAATCGGTGTAGTGTATAATTGTGATCCTGAGTTGGTGCACACTTCGAAAATGTAAATTGTTACAATAAAACTTTTGAATGTACAATCAATTAAAAAACAATGAAGTATTCTATTCTTTTTACATTTCTAGCACTCGCGTTTGGGAAATCGTACGAAGACCCTGTCGCGCGTCACGACGCAAATCAATGTGCAGGTTATTTAACACAACTTTGTCCAAGGTACAGCGAGGCTCTCAAGCAATACCTCGAACGAGGATGCCAAGGATCCTTTAAGCAGTTTGTGCAACTCCTGGATATCCCCATTCCGAATACGCTTGGTCCGAGCACAAATCCGAAGGGTGGCCAGAAGAAGCAAAAACATCGACAGTAATTTTCGTAATTCTTGTAATTCCGACAGTCGATTCTTCGCGTGCAACTGCAGCCACATCTTTTGCAGAAAGAGAATGCACACCGTCCCGAACCGTTCCGTCCGCATAATCTCCAAGGAGTTCGTGCTTAATGGTGCAACGAGCGGTTCCCGTACGGAGTTCATGCACCTTTTCACGGAGTGACAAGCACTCAAGATCGTTATACGAACCGAACGAAGGTGCAACGGGGTCAAATCCGTGAACGCGGATTCTGCGCGACAATTCGTCATCTTCGCCACCCCATCCCCAAAACTTGTTTGGGTACCCGTTGATTTGCAAAAAGTCGTCCACACGAAAACTCACAACACCACCAATGTATTGTGTGTTTTTGGAATGATCACCGGCGTATCGCGTGAATCGACGTGCAAAATGGATGGGGCGTCGTTGTGCAGGGATGAAAGCATACGTGGATAGGATGTCTTCGGACGGAATCAGATCGACATCGTGTGTGATTACGTGTGTGAGTCCTTGGATTTCCTTGTATGCTTGGATACATCCGACGTTTAACAAGAGTCCTCGGTTGAATTTTTTTCCTTGAGTCTGTTCGATTATGTAAATTTTAGGATCCCCGGGGAAATTCAATTGTTGGAATCGAAGAAGTTGGGAATTACGCGGGTCTGTTAATCCATTCGAACGAAATGGAACAATGATTGCGTAATTACCGACTTGTCCAGAATGTTCGAATCGAGTGTCCTGAAAGAAAGGATTTTCGGGTACAGCAGACGCCATGTTTTATTGTTTGTTCGTGGTTTCATGTTTATCGATTTTTTTTCGAAGTCAAAGGATTTTAACAAAATTCTTACAGACCGGACTCGTGTGAAAAAATTATTTTATTATCTTCCTGTAAGTAAAAAACAAAAAATGTCAGATTTAAGCTACCGAACACTTGCAAATGTTACATTAATTCTTTTCGAAGAATCTGTCGAACTCTTCATTTCTCGTTCGATCCCGACGGGTAACATTGTGCATTTGTTTGCCACGGACGCGAACGTGTCTGCTACGGACACGAACAATGCACAGACGTGGAAGCTTTCAAAACTCTTCAACAAAGCAACGACCAACCCCGACGTGGTGTACGTGAGGGTGACATGCTCAAACGGTACAGTGCCGACTCCTCCTTTCTTCACCATTTCGTATACCTATTACGTCACAGTGATCGATGCACGCGTCGTTCTCCCCACACAAGAGCTCGTGTTGTTGACATCGGCGTACAATTCGTCCAATCGGCGCACGCTGGAGTACCTGTACGACCTTCCTCCGGGCGTCGGTGTGATTTCGTTGGCTCCATCGACAGTGTCCGACCCGAATCCTGTGTCGCAGTTTACCGCGGAAGGTAGTACAACTGTCGTGGAAGACTACGGCCCTCCGACTGTCGAAGTGATCCCGAACGGTGCTGGCAATTACCGCTTGCGTGTCCTTCAAGCGTTCGGTGACGCGGGTGTGAACGAAATTACATTCACACTTCTTTTTAATCGTTACAACGCCTATCGTAAGTACACCCTGAAGTACAACGTTCTCCAGGTTGGAAATGTTGGTGTGGGTGGGTATGCAGCTGCTCCGTTCTTGATTGACTTCATGTCGTTTGATGAGTTGTCTCAGACGAAGATCGCGATGCGTTACATTCATAACGCGATTGCAAATGGTGAGCAGCTCGTTTTGAATTCGGACGATAAGTTTGCGATCGCGTTGGGTGGATCTACGAGCGAATTGAGCCCGTTGGAGTACTACGGTCCTACGGTTTCCGATGTTCTCGATCAGGTGATTACGGTGTCCGACGCGTTCCCGTTGGTGAAATGCAAGCGTCAGAACGACTTCGTGTACTTCGAGTTGGACAACAAGTCGACCGTGGCGCAATTCCATATGCATCTTGCACGCCGGATTGATTTTGACAACGGTGGATACATCCGTTGCGACTCTTTGATCACGAAGGTTTTGGGTTTCAACAACGACAACGTTTCGACAACCGTAAATCCTGTCACCGGTCTCCAGACGATTATTGGAGATCAGGCGTTGATGTGCGTGGTTCCTCCCGTGATTTCTCTTGAACTCGAGGCGGTTGCGAATCAACATGAAGGAAGTATCCGTCAGGCCCAAAGTGTTCGTCTCTTCAACTTTTTGATGAAAGACGAGAAGTGCGACTATAAGTCATTTACAAGTTATCGCGAGTTCCCCGAGCGTCGTTTGCCGCTCCAATCGACCCGTACGAGCACACTCAAGTTCAACTTTTTGTACAACCGTATGAACGAAGTTTCGAACACGGGCGTGCTTGGAATCGGTCTTCCGGTTCAGTTTTTGGAACCTTACTATGTTACACTCCGTATTCAAACTCGTACAAGGGACAACGATATCAGTGAATCGTTCATCACACTACACGGAACGGAGAGTTCCCCTATCATCAACCTCGACGCCCCGATTGAAGGTCTGCAGTTCGTTGAACTTGTCGAAGCCCGTATTCCTCGACAGGCAGAAGCCGTTGTTACACCTGGTGTCCGACGTGCAATCTTAGGTTACGTGGTGGACGAATCATTGCCTCTTTCGAGTTAAATCATTTTTTGAAAAGAAATATAAAAAAACGAATATGTACATTCTCCTGAAGAACACAGGATTTTTAACTGATGTAATCGCGATTGTCCAAAGTCACGGAATCACAATCCGAAAGATGTACACACCGTCTCTCAAGAGAGACCAAGCAGAATTGATCTACAATAACTTTAGATCAAGTCCGCATTACGAAAATGCAGTCAAGAGTTTGCTGAACGAGTTTGTATTTATTCTCGACATCGAGACAGACATGTCGGTTGATGAAATTAAGGAAAAGGTCCAAGGCCGATTTGGTACGACAGACGAATCCACAATTCGTGGTCACATCTATTCGGCGATTGGAACACACGAAGGTGGGATCGTCCACGTCCCGGATTCTGAGGAAAAGGCACTCGAAGACTCGGTTGTATTTGGTGCTCCCTACAGTGGCAACATTGTTTGATTCGATGGATGTTAAGTTAATACATTTTTTTATAAGTTCGATTTAAAAGAAAATGAATCTGTGCCAAATCATTTCTGCAAGTACTGTTGGAAGGTGTTCTTACTTTGGACAAGATCGCCCGACAATTCCGATTGTTTCCGTGGAAGACCATGGATTTGTCCACGAATACACAAACACAACCGCGCACAACCGATTCTCACGTCCGATTACACTCTATCCGAGTCAATCCGACTTTATCAAACGGATCGTTAACCCATTTCGTATTTCGAGTGTGACATGCAACCTTCGAAATCGACGGGGGATTCTTGAAGAAGTCACCTGCAGATTGACTCGTTCGTTTCCATGTGCACGGATTGTAAACCTCCCGACCGGTGTTGGAAAAACCATCATTACAACACTGGGCGCCTTGGAGGCTTCGGTAGTTTACCGCGAAGCATTTGCCGAGTCGTTTGCAACTTTTTTGAAGTCGTTCGAGTTTCATACAGCGCGTGGTACGATCGGATCTACTCTTAAGTCGACAAGGCATATATTGCTCCCGAACGTCATCTTCGTGTTTGCTCCAAAGCATCTCGTTGGTCAATGGATTGACACATTCAATGTGAATGCGGGTGAGAATGTTCGTGTGAATACTTCATTCAATCTCCTTCAGACGGATTTCAACATTTTGGATATCCAGTCGAATCCGGACAAGACGTTTGTGTTCGTTCTTCATCCGGGAAATCATAAGAAGGTGATTGAAGCGTACGGCAACGAAGTGGTTGCCGGCGTTGCTATTTTCGACGAAGCCGATTCGACATCGTTCCCATGTTCCGAATTCCACACACAGATTCCGGTAGCGATGTACACATTGATGGTTACTGCAACGCCGGGTAATATTCTAAATGTGTTTACATCGTCGCGTCAAGCTTCGACGACAAATTTGGTTGCACACTACTTTTCGCATCCGTTTTTCCCGAGTGGGTTCGATATCTATAGTTATGGCGATGAAAGAAAATTACACGAATGTCTGTCAGATGTCGTCGCGATGCAACTGGCGTTGCCGTTTGGTCAGTACGACACGGACATTGTGCGTGAAGTGTCTTCGACAATCCCCGATCTCCATTCGTACACGGTGCGGACACGTGTCGCGCTCGCTCGGGCATTCGGGACGGCGGCAAACGACCTCGAAAACCCCCGTGCGGCTCTCGAACGTATCGAAGCGGATTTGGAAATTCGCATTTACGGTCAAACGATCGCGGACATGCGAGCACAAATCCAGGAGCACATCGACATGCTTGTTGCGATTCCGAACAAGGCGAGAAACCTAGAAGTTCGTCTGGAGCGATTGCGAAGCACGTTACGCCGTGTGCAAGAAATCGATGGATTTTGTGGGATTTGTTTGGAAGATTTCACGTCCGAATCGTCTTCGTTGCGTCTGACGTCTTGTTGTGGGTTCTTCATTTGTCCGTCGTGTCACGGACAAATTCGGAGTTGTGCGAAATGTCGGAATCCGAATGTCCGATACATTGATCTCGTATCCGCACCCAAACCGGCATCGAAAGACAAAAAGTCGAAATCGAAATCGAAAAAGGCAAATGAAGAAGGTGAAGGAGGAGAAGAACAAAAGCAAGATTCGCTTCTTGTTTCTCCTATGAAAGACGTTGCAGGTTTTGAATCGTTCGTTCAGTCATTCAATTTTTCGTCCGTGGATCAAGTGTCGGCTCTTAATATCATTACAGAGAATGCGATGAAATTTGGATTGACGCATCTCATTTTCGCCGGCGGTGGAGTCGATTCATGGCCAGGGTTTGGAAAAGAAGCCGATTCCTTTTTCGCCTACGACATCGTACGTCCGGTTGGATATAATAACAGTGATATGATGAAAAAGACGGCGAAGCGCCTGGACGCAGCGTACCGCAAGTTCTGTGCTGGAACAAATCCGTCTGTGTTACTTTTGGATAGTCGAACGAACGATTCGGTCGAGTTAACGGGAATTGACGCGGGAGTGACAGACCTGATTGTACAAGTCGGAACAGATGCGGGCGGGTATGCGTATACACAGCTTGCAGGACGTGCGATGCGCTTTGGAAGGAGTCAAACGAACCCCGTACGGATTATTTTGAATTAATTTGACAAGTTCGCCGCCGTAAGAGACCATATGTATACACACTGCGACAACACGGGGAGGTTGTGGTGGAAAATGCAAGTCCTTTCGGGAAACACGTCTTTTGCAAACACTTCGATCCGTGAAAACATGCTTGTGCGTATAATAATATTAATATACATCATCAACGAGTTCACGTCTGCAATAATCAACTGTGTGGGTTTGTCGTCTTTCTTTGTGGTGACTTCAAACCTGTTTTCGTCCATGTGTTCGACTGTAATTGTGGTAGGTGCCCCATATCGAGGACGTAACAATAGCACAAGCATTTTTTTTATTTCTTTATATTGATCGAACAAAAGAAACCAGTATGATCCGAACGAATTAATTTATTTATTATTACATCGGTTGACTCGTTCGAGAACCGTCACGATACAGACTCAGTGCCTTGATGTTCGGGAGCTTCCATGCGTACAGAATCGCGTTTTCAAAGTCTTGCACGGTTGCAGTGCTTTGAAAATTGACAGTCTTGCTCACACTGTTACACATCCCGTCCTGCCAGGCATTCGTCACACTCAATTGGTGTTTCCAATCGATGAAATCACCGAACTCGGGCTCGACCGCGAACCCTTTGTTCCCCGTCAGCAACGAGATGCCGCCGGTCGGGGCGATGCAGGTGACGGTCACATTCCGCATCGCGATCTTTTGCCTACGGCGCTCGACTTGGTTTGCGTAATGGTGATAAGAATGTTCGCGCAGAGTCTCCGTGTCCTTCCGTTCGAAATCGAAATTGATATGCATATTTTCCTTGTACCACGCCGGAAAGGTTCCGCGCGTCTGTGCCAGCATCATGCTCTCGTGGCGTGCGATCGCTCCGACGAATCGAGACAGTCTCTCTGCGTAGTCATGTGCATCGTCGGACGCGTATTCCAAATCGAGCTTTTTCAGTAAGTCAGCCCAGCCCATGACACCGAGTCCGATACGTCGGTAATAATCTGCCTGGAGGTTTTGATCCTCCACGGACGCAACCGTCACGGCGTTGTCGAGGAAGCGTGTCGCAATCCGAACGGCCGATTCGAGTTTCGAAAAGTCGATTTCGTTCGAGTAATCGCGACGGAGTTCGTCCGCGTTCAGATTGATGCTCCCAAGTGTACAGGTTTCTCCGTCGAACATCCCTTGTTCTCCGCAAGGAACCATCGTTCGAATCTTCTTTCCTTTGTGAATGAACGGCATCTGCTTATTCACACGATCCATGAAGACCACACCGGGATCGCCCGTGTTCCAAGCGGACTCTGCAATCATCTTGACAACGTGCGATTGTTTCTCGAAATCGTCGAATGAAACACTGATGTTGAATCCGGGGATGCGATCCGCGTCTTTCGTGGTCGACTTGACACGAATGAACTCTTCAATGTACTTCCCACCCGCCGGGTACACGTACATGTTCCCGCGCTTCGGACGGTGTGTCACTTGGCGCTTGTCCCAGGCGTCTTGGAGACGCAGAAGGTGTTCAACCGGGTTTTGTTCGGGATGTGAGATGGTCGTTCCGATGCCGATTCCGTTATCCCAGATTCCGGTCGCGGTCTTTTCACAAACTCCGGACAGGATCGAACAATTCGGACGAAGCTTTTGCGTGAGCCCAGACTTGAGTTTATTTGCCGAAAATGTAAGCGTGTTTCCAGCAGGGATAAAAACTTGATTCGACAGTGCCCATTCGAGTGTTTGGAACTCTTTGATCGTGGGGGGAATTTGTTTGAATCCCTGCCAAATCGGACCGGTCATCACACGGTGCACCAACTCTTGCCATGTGGATGCAAGGTATCTTGCTTTTAAAATCGGGTTCATTTTTCTTTTTTTATAATGCATTTCGTGGGCTCTTTAGATTAATTTTATTTTCATTCAAAAATCTACGAACATAAGTCAAACTTCTTGATAATAACACGGGTCACAAATCGATAACTTTCGACCATAGACCCGAACGACAACGAAGTGATTGTCGAATGTGTATCGTAAAACCATTTTGGAGCACTGTACAATTGATCAATACCGAGACCGAATGTGCCCTCGAGAATCTTCGAAAACAATGGGTTCAGACGGATTTTTTCGGGATGGATTTTTGCGAACAACAGTCGCGATTGGCACAACTTCGCCCAGAGTTCAATGGTTTCCATCGGACCCGCTGAAAGGGAATGTTTGACAAGATAGTCCCACGATTCCTTGTCTTCGCTATCTTTTTGCATAAACTGCACATCACCAGGGACATCGTGATTGATCGGCATTCCAACGCCCCAATCGTGGAGACAGATTTCGTTTCGAACGTTGACGAGCACGTTCGACATTTTCGTGTCGAGATGATACAGCCTTGCAGAGTTGAACATGCGGACCACATCGTAAATCTCTGAATGCCGTTCGTACTCTTCATCTTCGGTTAACCTCCGCCCGCGTTCGTACACAAAATAAAACGCTTTCAATGTCCGACTTACATACGCAGCATACATCATCAAAGTTCTGGATGGAACAAGACGTTGTGCCAAACGATGATTGATTAACTCCGGGTACCATCTGTACTTGGAATTCCCACTGTACTCGGTCGGGTTTTCGTGTGGGAGATCGACGATTTCTTTCACTACGAATGGAGCATCTCCGTATGTGTAAACTCGGCAAACAAACTTGTCATCGTCATTCTTGACACGATAGAGATACGTTATGTTCTCTTTCGGATGTTCGATAAAGAACCGTTTGTAAATCGTTTCTTTGATCTCAATACCGTCTCTACCCATCTCGATAAAGTTCGCCATTTCCATTTCGTCATTATAAATGTCTACTTCATGTTTGTAACAACTTTCCAGATCCCCCGTAAGCGTGACATGTGAATTGTGCGGTGAAGTGGGATCGAACGAAACCTCCGTCATCCTCCATTCTCCTTCAAATCCTTCCTTCCTTCTTCACGTACGCACCGAGAAGAACAACAGATTCTTACAAACCGTGTTTACTTCGTAAAACAATAAATTTCGAAATCCATAAAATAAATCCAGTCCAGAAAAAAACATGGGTGGAAAGTTTTCCACAACAACGAACTCCGTAACACCGTATGATGAAGAAGTCCAAGAAGATAATGTTAATAATATTACAGAAGAAGCGAAAGTGAATTATAAACAAAAAGTGATTATCGGTTATTGCTGTTTTTCTGATTTTACAAATTGCAATCACCATGTTTCGATCGAAGGAATCGATGGTTGGGTTATGTACACGGCAGACGAAATTGTACGAAAGTTCTTATCCAACCGTGAGATCTTTCATTTGAATCCAAATGACATCACCGATTCGAGACCTTCGGAAGATCATTTCAGTTTCTACATGCCGAAAAATCTCGATTCCGTCAGAGAGAATCACATTTCTGTGATTGAAAATCATCACAAAAAAATGCACGAGCAAAAAATCCAATTTAAATGAAAATGCACTTTTCAAAATCAAAAAGAAGAATGAGTTTTCTCCGTTTGAAAAGAGCTGTCCATGAAAAGTCGATGAAGGTATTGTCGTGCACATGCACAGACGATCGACTCGACTTTCTTGTGTGTGGATCCACTGAAAATGAATACACCATTTCGTTCAAAGAAAATTGCTTTACATGCTCTTGCCCGGACTTTGAAAGAAGGAGGACTTTTTGTAAACACGTATACTTGGTTTATCTAAAAGTTCTTCAGATTGTTCCGAATATTGATGAAGCTTCCGGAGGAAACACGGTGGATACTTCAGTGATCCTAAGCGCGTATGCAAATTACGCATCTCGCACCACAGAAATGAGAGAGTCGCACGAATGCCCCATTTGCTTTGACGAATTTTCCGAGGGTCAAACACCAGTCATTTGCAGTTTATGCAGAAACGGCTTCCACGATTCCTGCGTGAATGAGATGCGCAAACGCGGACACACAAATTGTCCATTCTGCCGCTCCGAACTGCGTACGGATATCGGAGTGGAATCCAGTGCTGTCAATTCGGCTGTCCAAGACATTCTCAAACGGAAACCACGCAGGTTGTAAAGAAACGTAAAATCTTCCTTTATTGCTTGTTCTTATTCTTTTGTAAAATAATTCAGACAAGAACATGTTGAAAGCGGAAGAAAAGAGCCTAGAAAAGGCAGAACAATTTATTGAATTTTACGAGAAACACAATCGTTTTCCGACAGTACGATCGAATGACCCATTCGAACGAACACTTGGAGTGTGGATCGTTCAAATGCGCGTAGTCGCACGAAGAAACCGTGATAACCTTGCTCAAAAGCACGGACATATGGCACTTTACGAATCTGTGAATGCGCTTTTGGACGATTCGATTCCCGGCTGGGTGGATTCCGCAGGGATGGCAACGGGAAATCGTGAAATCCATTCGATGAATCGGGCAAAGGACATTGTGAGATTTTTCGAACGCTTCCAACGTTTCCCCGTATCGACTCCAGGTACCCCATTGGAAGAACGTCGTCTCGCACAATTTCTGAATCGTATGCGAATGGCATGCCGACAGAAACGTTTTATTTTCGAACGTGTAAAGGAAATCCTTGATACGATTCCGCATTGGCTTGACTATAAGAAAGATTATAAACGAAATAAGGTTTCTCTAGATGCGAAATCTTGCAATTTCGTTCAGATACTCCCCCATTCCGAAAGTACTGATTGACTGACGAAATTGTATCGACTCGTCCATCTGATTGATTTCACGAGGTGTCGCGGAACGATGCTCTGGATGCCATATATGCACAATTGCACAGTCGAGTGTTTCACTCAAGTTCCGCCAAACCAAACCGGGAATTGATTCCAAACGTTTTCCAAACTCAATTTCCATATGACCCCATCCTGTCATTTGTTCATTGTAACCTAATGTATGAATCCATACAGAACGATGCATACCAAAGAGTCCAACCGCTCCTTCTCCGTTATCGTACACACGATTGTTCCATAAAGGAAGGTTGTAATAATTTAGATTCACAAACTTGGCAGGATCCCGCAAGAGATCGTACCAAGCTTCGCGACTTCGTGCTGTGTACCCTGCTGGAATCACAGAAGACATGTGCGTTGGATGAGATTCACGACGACTGCACCAAAGGAGCTCGTTCGGTTTCAATGAATCTGATTTTAAAAACTCGATCACCCTTTGAGAAATCAAAAGATCCTGATCCAAACGAATCACGTATTCACCACTTGCAGCACGGACCGCAAGATTAAACGCATGAACTTCAGAAACCGGGACGGTGATACCAGCCTTTTTCACAGTTTCCGGACGTACGTGTACGTAGTGAATCGGTACAGGAAGACGCTCTTGAAAATACTCGTGTTCGATTAAAGGCACACTCGAATTCCAATCAACAAGAATGATTTCGCATGAATCTTTGAACGACGCACGTATGATTTGGTGTGAAAGACATTTCAGGGATGTAAATAATCTCAACGGGGAATCTCCACAATACTGATCATTCCGTGACACAAATAAAAACGAAATTTTTACCATTTTATATCTCTTTTCTTAAAAAGACCTGTACATATATTTTCGCGGACCGAACGATTTGTGACCATGACCGAATGCGGGTTTTGACACTACGGCGGGTGTCTTTTTCTTTTTCATCGATAAAAACACTGCAAAAATACTCAAAAGACACAACAAAACAATCCCGACAATCATAATTATCGTCTTCACACTCATCTTGGACGGGGTCTTACTCTGGACGGTCAGTTTTCCATCACCATCGGTCTTCGCATTGTACGACCCTGAAGTGTCCTTCACAATCGCTCCTGTACCCGGATCGGTTGTTTCGATGGTTCTCGTGGTACCATCATCTGGAACATAGGTGTTCTTACCGTCTGCGATTGAGTTCGCAGCATCATCAAACGCTTTCTCCAAATCAGACGAGGGTGGTGACGTCGTCGGTGAAGACGTCGTCGGTGAAGATGTTGACGAACCTGGCGATGATACCGTTGTACTTGTGTCTCCGATATTTACAATGCCACAGTTTTGTTTAAACGTGATATCCATATAGTCGCCCATGTACGTGTTGTTATTTGCAACAATACTACAATCGACAATATTGCATTTCGTCTGTGTCATAGGATATGTTTTCCATCCACGAGCGGTACAACGATTGTCCAGACACTCAGATGGGTATCTCCGACCATCTGCAAATGCTTGGTCCGTCGCAACAATACACCCACACTCATCTAAATCGGCAGCTGTACCTTCGATAATACGCTGGTCATCCATGAAAAACTTCTTTTTACTTCGACAAACATTTTCGATCGAAGGAGTTGCTAGACCAAGCTGTGACGACACCCAACTTCTACACACATCATTTGTCATAAGTCTCGGTTTAACATACGCGAGAGAACCATCGCTTGTGTAATTGTACTTCCACGCTCCTCCAATAAATTGCTTGTCTTCCGGAAAAAATTCGCAGTATGTCTTCAAAGAATCTTGGCAAGTTGGATTATCAATCCCTGAGAGTGAAATACAACTACTCGTCATCTCTCAAATTCTTTATTTCTCGATAGTTTATTAAATTCAATCACACAAAAAAATTGCACCTTCTTAAAAAAAAGAAATGAATAACAATTTGCCAATTCCTCCAGGCAATCTTGAAATACCAAAAAGCAAAACAAAATACGGACTCATCGGTGGCGGTGTGGTCACGTTAGCCGTTATAGCAGCTGTTGCTTCCGTGCTCGCGAGTAAGAAAAGCACAGAACAAACTGCGAACGCTTCTTCCCCGCCAACGGTGTCCCCTACGCCTGCACCGGCTCCGGTGGTGTCCCCTTCTCCTCCGGCGGTGTCCCCTTCTCCTCCGACGGTGTCCCCTTCTCCTCCGACGGTGTCTCCCACCCCTTCTCCTCCGGCGGTGTCCCCTACGCCTTCCCCTCCGGCGGTGTCTCCGACTCCTTCGCCTCCGACGGTGTCCCCTACTCCTTCGCCTCCGACGGTGTCCCCTTCGCCTCCGACGGTGTCTCCCACACCTTCTCCTCCGACGGTGTCTCCCACACCTTCTCCTCCGACGGTGTCCCCTACGCCTTCCCCTCCGACGGTGTCCCCTACGCCTTCGCCTCCCACGGTGTCCCCCACCCCTTCCCCACCGACGGTGTCCCCTACGCCTTCTCCTCCGACGGTGTCCCCTACGCCTTCCCCACCGACGGTGTCCCCTACGCCTTCCCCACCGACGGTGTCCCCTACGCCTTCTCCTCCGACGGTGTCCCCTACGCCTTCCCCACCGACGGTGTCTCCCACCCCTTCCCCACCGGCAACAACACAATCAACAACCGAATTGTTGGGGAAACTCATTGCGAATACGACGAACCGATGGTACGCATTTATTGAGAATACAGGAGCTGTTCGTCAGATGACATCTGAACAACAGTCGTCCCTTCCTGGTTGTACGACACTCATTAAGAATAATGCACGAGTTACGATCACGGAAAACATTTCTTTGCAAAACTTCATCGCTCGTTACAGCGCTTCAAGTACAACTCCGAAGCCTTTGTTTTCTGGATCGAACTTTGGAGATTCCGACCGATGCATTCCTCTGAATCCCTACATTGGTAAGATTATCAAATCGAAAGTCAACAACAAACTGGCATTTGTCGATACGAATGGTTACGTTCGTCCTATCCCGAGTGATAGTGTGTTGGGGTCACTCCTGGGAAAGAACGGGTGTCCGACGACTACACAGATTGTTGATGTGGATGATTTTTCGAAGTTAGGTGTTTACGATCCTCCGTTAGTGATTCCAAATGACGACTGGGGTTTCGAGATGACAAGTTCGGACTCGTGTCGGGATGTCTTGAAGGAGAAAATGGACGTCGGCAGTCGTCTTCCAGCGTTATTCGAACTTGCACTGGAGGACTCTGCGATCGGGTATCAATCGATCAACCCGAACCTGCGTCCTTCTGGAGGAAGTACCACATCGTTTTGTCCGACGGATATTCTTGTTGGTAAATGCAGGAAGTCGTCAAGTACCCAGAAAGGCTTTTTACGCCTCGCACGTAAAGGCGTTACGCGTATTCCGGCAACCTGTGGCAATGTGACGTCTTCTCCTCAAACTTCTTCCTCGACCACTTCTTCCGATCCTATCAACCCGTACCTGTGCCGTGTTATTCAAGAAGTGAATTCGAGTGGTGTGAAGTACTTCGTTTCGAATACGGGAGTTTGTTACAAATTGCCAACAACGGAGCGTTACAATGAATTTTTGAATTCGCCTGGTCTGGGTAGTAAAACTGTCGCAACTCTGTCAACAACGCTTGCAAATCATACGACGAAGTACAATCCTCCTCTGGTGAATGGTGGAGACATTCGAGACTGGACAACTGCTGAAATGATCCTCAATGGGTATCAAACCGTACCGAACGTAAAGAACAATCAAAACACGCTTGCAAATCCGTATTTGCGTAGTTTCCTCAATACGAAAGGTTGGGGATGGGTGATTGATTCTGCTGGTAACGCGTACAAAAGTCCTAACGGTGACGTAACCCGCTACATTCACAGTAGTTGCAGCAGCATTGGAAGTGAAACCAGACACAATCCGGACAATTACTCCAGTCCTAATGCTGCTCAAGCAGCCATGAAGTACGCACCGCCTCTTGTGGAGAGTTCGACTTTATTGTCAACATCAACGAATTGTTCACAAATTCAGAAGGGTGCAAAGATCGACAACCCTTACGACAGGACAATCATCAAACAAGCCATCGTTGGTTCGTCGACATCAACCATGTACTACTTGAATTGGAATGCTGATAAGACGAAAATGGTTGCTCGTTTGATCGAAAACGATACGATTCTCCGACGTCTCGGTCTGGATTATTCGAAGATCATTACAGTGAGATTCTCTTTTGATGACCTTGGCAGTAATTACAACCAACCGTTTGAGGTTTCACAGGAGAAGATGCGTGAGTTCCACTTCTGCGAAGCGATCGCGAACACACCTCCTCCGAACCCTTACATACGCACGGTTGTCAAATTTAAGAATGACATCAAGTTTTATGTGACGAACAAAGGGGAGCTCCGTAAAATTCCGAATTACGAAACAAGGGTGACACTTTCGGGTTGTCCTACGAATGATATCGACCTGTTGGCTTTCGACCCTTTTGAAGGACTTGGTAAAATGAATCCTGCATTTAAATTCGGTCCTGATATGGTCATGTACGACACGTGCGCAGACGAAATTGACGGTACAGTGTCAAGCACGGACCCGGCGTGTGTGTTGCAGACACAGCTCAAGATGGTCCCGGATTCCGCTCTGGCAAGCAGAACGATTTTATCGTCTGAGTTGTACAACATGGTTACGTACATTGCATCATCTGCGATCAATTTCTTAGCGAAGACGTACAGGTCTACATGGGCTGATGCTTCTGACCGACGTGCGGCAAACAGTCGTTACGCGTACTTAATGAGCAAGTATGACGCGTTTAAGAGGTTTTACAATATGGGGTATATTTTGGCAGTGCCGGATCCGGTTGCAAAGGTGATTTTGAATTTTTTGAATGTAAAACAGATCGACCTCCGCAACACAGTTGATTTCGCTACATTTAATGTCACATCGGGGTCGGACGGCTACAATTTTATGAAGAGGTTGTATCGTGAAAGCGACACAGTCACATTGTTGTTTGACTTTTTAAATAAGAGGTGTTTCATTGATCCCGATGCTCATTCGGGTAACAAAGTTTGTTTCGATTTGACCAAACCTGCACCTTCCATGGTATTTGTTGCCGTCGGTGGAAACAGTTTTATTCACTGGGGGCTTACATCTGATAAGCGTTTGCAGCAAATCGGTGTTGTATTCGATGCTGGAACGAAGTCAAGAGAAATCCAGAAGTTCGAATATACTCCCGAAGGGTACATTAAGGTATTTGGAGAAGACTTGTACCTAACACCCATTTTGCCTACAAACGGTTCAAATCCAGCACCAGGTGCTAGAATTACTGCACAGCCTTTGCTTTCAGGAACGCAGCGCGAATATCAAAAGTGGACATTGATAAATTGGGAAGTCAAAACTTCGTTAGATGGACGAAACCGTTTTATCCACAACGCGACAGGTTTGTCTATGGACGTTGCCGGTTCAAGTACGAATTCGGATGTTGACATCCAGCTTCAAAATTATGCAAACTCATCGAATCAGAAGTTTTACATAAACAAAGTCGAGATGGAGCTCCCCTCGTCGTATTGTAACGATTTCATATTCAATTCCGGCGGAGACCTTCGAAATGATGCGACTACTTCCGAAATTTTCTTTGATTCGTTGAGCGGATTGCAACTGCGTGGTACAAAGCAGCAGTGGTCGGTCATGTCAAAGATCCGCCGTCTCGCGGAAAATTATACAAGAACCGTTGGTGTTACTACACCTTTCTCTGCTACCGATGCGTGGAGGTACATGGCTTCATATGATCATCTTTTGGATACATGGCTTCGTGAACGCGAAAATCTACGAGTTCGTGTGAATGTTGAATTGAAAGATAAAACAGAGCCTTGGGCTGTGAAATCGAGGGAGTATGTGCAATACGCTCTGAATCTTTTTGAGAATGTCCAAACTTATGCTCAGGTTCATTGGAACTTGTACGGTAATGTGTTGGGTTATACGATTACATTCGATCTTGGGAAGTATCGTGCGTTTTGGAAAAATGCACCTGCACTATCGATAGCTGGGGACGTTGCAAATGTTCTTGCTTCGAGGAACAGTATGACTCTGGCAAATTATGCGGGGCAAGTGAGTTCCTGGTCAGATCTGGATCTCGCGAAACATTTCTGTGAGAACTCCATGTTTTTCTCGCCTGTCGAACGTGCTAATTTCCGGACTCTTGAAGTCACAAATAAGTTGTCTGCTCCAGTGAATGGGATGTGCAATGTTTCATTAGAATCGGTACCGATTACACCGTCTTCGTCGGACTCGCTTGCGATTGGTAACTCGCCAAACGTGTCGTTTGATGCATGCACAAGCGATGTGATTCGGGATTCTAGCTCGAGTATGTCGGACGAGGAAGCAAAGTCGTATTTAACATCGTTCCCGGACGTCGAGGCATTATATGTTGCGAACGCGGCAACGAGTGTGAATCTCACATCTGCCAAGCAGCACTGGAGATCGCGATTATTTAGTGTGACTATGGGCTCGAATACGGTTGCAGATCTAGTGGACCGTCGGTTCAACAAGTTGAATATGTTTAAATCGGGCAGTTTTAGCCCGCCGAATCTTAAAAATATTAAAGATCTTCTTTCCGCCACGAATAAGACGACCTACACGGAGTATGTCAATATCCGAACGGCGATTCGTTTGCGCCTCAAGAGTATTTACAACTGGTTGGTATGGGTGTCCGAAGAAGTTGATAAAATCTACAAAGAGAACAAACTCGGTGACGAAAAACAGTATAAATACAGTATGGACTTGATCCAAAAAGCTCTGTTTGTGACTGCTGGAGTTTCTGGAGATTACTACAGCACTGGATTGGAAGGGTTGAAAACGATCATGAGAACGCGTCCGACTGCCCCGGTGCCTCCTCCAATTGAAGGAAACGGTTTGATTTTGAATCGTATCTTTTTATCAGGTCAATGGTACTACTTCTCGGTCGATACTTTAGGTGCATTTGCTTATCTCGACACTCGCACATCGAAGATGATTTATGACAGCGCTGTCTCATCAAAATGCGACGTGTCTCAAGGTTTAAACTTCACACTCGATGCAGACGGAAAGTTCGTTTTTTCATCGACTTGCTCTGGAAAAACCATATACGGTGTATTTACATTTATTATGTACTTATCAATCCTCACGATTAACGAAAGAAGCCGTTTGTCTTCGGACTGTGGTGCATGCACAAGGGTTTATACAAGACAATCACCTCTGTACCGCACGTGTAAAGTTATGAAACAGAAAGGATTGTGCAAGCCGAAAGTGTTTTATGATGTCAAATCTGTTTCCTTTATTGATGGAATCGACGGAACATATGTTGATGACAGTGGTGATCCTTATATAGTTTATGATGAGTAAGGAATAGTAAGTATACCGCCAAAATCAATCATCTGATTAGCAAAAGGCTAAAATTCGCTCGTGTGGTCTAATGGTTAATGACTCAGGGTTTTGGTTCCTGCAATCCGGGTTCGATCCCCGGCATGAGCTTGTCAAACATTTTTCGAAAAAAGTTTTTTTTCTTCGAAAGAGAATACAAAACAAAAAATGTCTGGGTTTAAAGGAGACGCCAATCCAACGTATCCTACATCTGGATACGTGGCGCCTCATTTTATGTACATTCCTTTGCGCGAAATACCCGCATCCACGAATTTCACCGAATCGGGTGGAGCAGGCGGCAGTGGAATTTCATCTACCACACCCCTTGTGAGTTCCGAGGTGTTTCGTGGTTTTGACAAGCCGTTTAAAATTTTGATTCCGGGAGGTTTTGTTGGATTGCTCAGAGCAACTGACAATCGTCCTTTTGATTTACATGACATCTCATTAAGAACAATGGATATGAACGAATCGGGTGAAATCGTACAGGTCTCAGAACCTCTCACGAAAGCGATCGCTCAGCGTGCAAAACAATTTTTACGAAGGCTGGACGAACATAGTCTTCTTCTCTTTGCAACCCCGTTGGACTACATCGATGATGTATCCACTGCTTCGTACTTTGGTCCGAAAGAGGAGCAGTCCCAGATTGTCATGGCAATCGCACGATTTAGTTTATCGGGCCCAGAAGAAAGAGGTACGGGTGGTAGAAGTCGTCCTCAACCGAAGGGTGTTATTCGGAAACACGACAAGTACACGCCTGTGATTGATTGTTTCGATACTCTCGTTTATGTTCCTCGGCATGATGCATCTGCTCGTACGGTGTCGTTATTCAAGTCTGGGGTGAATCGGTTGTTGTTGGATTGGCAATTTGAAGATCCGATATCGCATGTATCTTTTTACACGTCGAAACGTCCGGCGCACATTCATTACCGTACGACCCCGCTCGAAGTGCCTTTACGGAGTACGTTGGTTCCTGCTCCAGTTGGTGCTGGTGCTGGTGCTGGTGCGGAGCAGAATGCAGTTGGTTGGGGTTGGCATTTTAACGAATATTTCGAGACCCCTGGTGATGCGGCGTGTATCAATCGTAGTATCGATCTTGTGGATCGCGAACGGATGTTATGGTTGCTGACGCATGAAGCTGAGGAAGGTTTCTCGGGTCGATTCGCATCGTTTGAGCAATTCTTGTCTTACATCCCGACGAATGGTGGTAATGAGGAATCAATGTATGCGAAGAATGTGGACGACATTCTATTGGATCTGCATAAGATCAATATACGCGAAGATTTTTTGCTCGATTCTGAGCAAAGGAATTGTTCGTCTGGATTGGCGTATAGCAACGAATTGATCCCGTCGGACATCTTGGCAGTGGTCAATCATCCGAACTATGTCCTTCCCTTTCTTTATGTGGACGAAGGAACTACTTGTACGATTACATTCGAACCAATCCTACCCGATCGTACGGTGGTTGCGTTTTCAGGAGTGCCTTACGATTTGCCCTTGAACGCACCGAGTGTGGATGTTGTGCTTGAGCGTTCCATGTTGATATTGGTCCCGCTGCCAACGGAGGACGACGAAACAAAACGAGCGTTTTTCCAGTCACTGTTTAACGTGGCTTCAAAAGGAAAGACGTTTGGAAATTATGTGTTGTTCTCGATGCAATTTTTACGTACGAAGAGACGCGAAGAAGATTTGAGTGCGTTTGGAGGTGTGTCACGCGATCGCTTTGTTCGGGATTACATGCGGAAGAATCCTGAGAAGTCGTCGGCACATGCGTTGACCAAGTACGATAAAGTTTTACGATTATTGAGAGCGAATCACTAAAAACATGAGCAACAACTTTTGAGAATGTATGAGAAGGAGGTGAGAGCGATTTGAGCGCAGGTTACGAATGCAAAATCAAATGCACTGATTGCAATTAAAAAGAGTTGATCTGGCAACTGAAGTTGTGTAGCGACAAGAACGAATCCGACGATTGCGGTCCGTGTTCCGACGAGCCACCAGAGCGGCGCGACCAAGAGAAGCACACCGAGAGAGTCAGCAACAAGACGGAGAATGATGATGTTGTTGTGTGGATTATGGATAAGTAAGTAGATGTCCATTCCGACATTCCCTAGATACCATACGAGCAACCCGGTCTTGATGAGTGTGATTTTGGTTCTTGATTCACGTTCTTCGAATGGTACATGACTATCGGTTGAGATATCATCTGCGATCTCCATTCTTTTTTTATGGGTGTTTTCTTTCTTCATTAAAGGAAGAAATCATTATTATGGATGTGTGGACAGTCAATGTTTTTGTTGTCCTGGGAGTGTCACAATCGGAAACTAGGGGTTTTGGCGCATTTCTGAAATACCCACTCAACAAGCACAAAAGTTCGAAATGAATACCTCCCGCATCATCGCTCGTCTCCATTCGGATGCTGAGGTTCAGGCTCATTTGACGACGCTGTTTGGTCTGTTCGATGTGATGGCTGACAACGACTTTGCTTGGAATTGGGACGTGTTGGCTGCTGTGTTTTTCCCGACGGGTACGGTGGACTTTGTGAGGGTTCGTGATCACATGAAGTCGTTCATTCGTGATCAAGTGTATGGGATCCACAGAGGTTTTTTGTTGAATGTGATGTCTCTGGACAAGAATCCGACGACCCCTGAGTGCTTCCCGTATGTCAACTACATTTACCGTCAACAACACTCGACCTTGACGGCTTCGATCAGTTCGACGTTCTTGTCGACCGAGTCACGTCGTGAGTTTTATCATAGTGTTCGTGCTGATACGGTCGACCCTGATCTTTATTACCTCCTCGGTGGGGTTTCTACGATCCAGTTATTAAGTCTGGCTCTCAATTTGTGTCATCATGAGAAGAGTAGTATGTTTGACATGGATGTCATCTTCCTTGGTCGAGTCATGGAGAAGTTCTCCACGGCTCCCGAGATTCCTCCGTTGGATACCCCGACGACGTTTGTTAAGTACTCGTCCCCCTTCGAACCTTTACTGGTACACACGTGTCCGTCGATGGAAGCTGAACGTGTCTTTTACAAGTTTATGTTCGCTGCTTTCCAGGTCGTGATGACCCATTCGAGGTTCGTACCCCAAGTGAATCAAACCACGAGGTGGCTACGCTTCTGTTTCTCACACAGGACCGTACGTCTTACCCCTACGACCATTCAGTCGACCACCACGATGGCTAGAAGTTCATCGACTGGACCCGCTACTGGTGGACCTGCTACTGCTTCGTTTTAAATTAGCTTTCGACACAACCGTCGTCCGAACAAGACGGCTTTCATGTTGAGACAAGTGTTATTTGGGACTTCGTACGAGAAATTGTGTTGTTCATAAATAGATCCAACTTTTTGATTTAATGAAGTCAAACGAATACAAGTGTAACCATTTGTTTTTGCGAATGTTCGAATAGAGTCGATGAAGGGTTCAAGTTTTCGTTGACCACGGAAGTTTGGATGGATTCCGAGAAGACGTACGTACAAACATTTTTCACTTTTTGAAGAACAGACTGCGCACACATTCGAACTGTCGTCACACGTATGATCTGTAAGAGACACGAGAGAAAACCCGATCAATTCCCTTCCTCCTTCATTCATAAAGAGTAACAAACGAGTGCCTTCTTCAAAGTAATCGATAACAAGAGATTCCATCATTTCTTCTGACCACACCGTCCCGCCTGCTGATAAAATCTGGGAATACAAGGCTTCATTTGAAATCAATTCATATTTATCTTCTGGGGGATAAACATGGAGCTCCGTCATCATATCAAATTCTTTTTACAAATACGTTTTGACAATTTTCAATTTGATCGAAAAATAAAGATCATAACGATAACGAAAGTTCGTTGAGACTCTGATCAAGTTCGATGGTGTCGCACATGACTTTGATAGCACGTTGTAATGTATAAAGTTTGGAGACACAGTTGTTTTGTTTTAAGATACGTTTCGCGTTGTACATGAGGTCATTGATGTGGTCGAATGTGTAAAAAGTCAGGAGGTCGGTACTGGTTGGTACAAGGACGCACTTGCGAATTTTCATAGGATGGCATCTATAAGTTCCGAAAAATTCATATTCAGGCGAATCGCGTAAATCGTCGGATCCGTTTGTGAGAATCAAAAGTTCGACAAACGACCAGAAATAATCGGACACGTCCACGGGTTCATTATTCGCGAACTGTGCGGTTTCTTCTTCAAATTCACTCGACATTTATTTTTTTTAATGTGTTGAAAAAAGAATCTTTGATATTATGTCAAAACGAGTCTTGTCGAAAAATTTTTGTCTATTTTTCTGAATTATAAAAAACACAAATAAAAATGTCTACTTCAACTACTTCGACTACTTCGACAGATGGTTCGTTAGCGAATACCGTCCCCATTGAGTTAGTCAATGCTGCGAAAGATGCGACGAATGGTAACTATTATGTGTCGATCAAGCGAGGAAGCGAGTCGTCTACCATCACGTGCATGAAGTTGGATCTCGCTCACCCTACCAACAAGGCGATCGTGGATGATGTGGAGTACGCCGAGGCGGTTACTGTGATCGCAGCGAACGTGGATCGTCGTAATAAAGGTGAGAAGGTGGACGCGGAAGCTGAGTTGGGGATGATTGCCCGTCAGGTGCGTGGTTACTGTGCGAAGTACCTGCAGCTCAATTTGGATTGCATTTTTGAAAAGTCGACTACTGCGGATAAAAAGACGGAGATCAAGGCTGTTTACGTGGATGTGAATTCGCGCGCGGACACGACCGAGATTCTGGCTTTCTTGAACATGTTGTTTGTGAAGGACGATGATATTAAGGCGAAGATTAAGTCTGAAAAGGATGGCAATACTGCGTACGATTGGGATGTTCCGAGATTCAAGAAGTTCATTATGGACTCGAGGGATCCTGCGTTCGCGCCTGGTTTCGATGGTGTGGAGACAAGCGACGTCGGGAAGAAATTCAAAGTTTCGACCAAGTCCGAGAAGCTGCCTATGAAAGCGAAACATGGTAAGGATCGTAAGAAACTGAGCAGGAATCAAGTTTTGATTATCATTGTTGTCGTGATGTTCCTTTTGTATCTCATGAATCAACAGTAAATTTTTTACTTAATTTATAAAAGGATATTATAAAATCAAAAAGATGGAGACACACATTGCAGACCTTGTACAAAATGGATATGTAACCATTCCTCTGTTTACTCTGGAGGAGGCTCACTCTTTGAAAAATCAATTATTTCGTGAAGTCGAAAGTGTAACTTCGACTTCACCTCCATTCTTCGAAGGCGTTCCGCGCGTACTTGGAGGTATGATCAAATTTAATCCTATGTTACAAACATTACACGACATTCGTAAACATGCACGTCCCAAGTTTTATGAAGTCGTTCGAAGTTTATACGAGCTTCGTCCGGATATGTACGAACGATTGATCGATTTCGAAGTCCCTTCCACTCCTGAGGAACTCACGTGTAACCCCGACGGATTTTTCATTTCGGACAATAAGCGAGATGTGAAATATAAAAAATGGTGGCACATCGACGCGTCGCGCGAGAAGTCATTCATCCAAGCATCCGTCGTTCTCGATAATCCCGAAAACTCAGAAGAGTTCGCCGTGATCGAGGGCAGTCACCTACACTTCGACGTACTCGCACAAAAGAACCCACTCAACGATTGGTATATGTTGGACGATGAAGACATCACTCGTTTGATCGACGAACGGACATGTCGTGTAAAATACATGCGCCCCGCTCCAGGAACCATGGTTCTGTGGTTCAGTAATCTTGCACATACCGTCCGTGCTCCTACTGTGGAACTCGAGAATCCTCGTGTGCTTACGTATGTTTGTTTCGGTAAATTACCGGATTCGAATGATTTCATGGTGAAAAATGTAAAAACCGCAGCAGTCATGCTTGGTGCGGCGTGCCGTCATCTTCCCTATCCGTGTGTTCCCGAGTTAAATTTCGACATTCTTTTGCCATCTGAAAAACCTCGGGAGATCGTCAGCGATTTAGACGATTTGTCGATCTACGGTCTTTCGCGATCCGATGTGTTAGAAGCTGTGGAATCTTGGATCGACGAAGATCCGTTTTATCAAACATTCTTAGACGAATTGATTTGATTTTCCGTCAATTTTCATTTTTTTGGGGGAACTATAATTAAATAAAAGAAATGTCCAAGTTTTATGTGCAAAATGTCTTGAAGTTGACATATTCAAACGGCGCCGTCCGTTTTGAGTATTTGCCTGTTGAAATCCTGAAATACCATTACATGGAATACGAATCGCCTCGTGACAATCCGTTCTGTGAGTACGAAGCGACGCGTTTCTTGCATGTATATATGCAAGAAAAAAAGGTGATTGAAGAAATCTTAAAACCTGCTCCGGAACTTTTGATTTTTGAACGTGGCAATTTTTTGTATATAAAATTCAAATTGGCATTCGAATTGGCCGAACGAACAACACTCTTTCTGCAAGAGTTTGAGGACGTTCCTCCGAACACAAATTCAGAAGAAGACCCGGTTCTTGAAACGATTCATGTTATAGAAGTACGCAAAGAGTATACAAACAAAAAACCATGAACCGTTCGTTTGAAATAGAACGGTGGTGTCGCGATGCCGACTTGGTCATCGGGGTCGATGAAGCCGGACGTGGATGTCTCGCAGGCCCTGTGGTAGTTGCAGCAGTGGCTCTTGATGTTTCTCTCGAACCGATTCGAGGTGAACCGGTTATTCGTGATTCCAAAAAGTTATCAAGAAAAACTCGTAAGAAGTCGTTTGAATCGATTGTCACATCTGGGGATATTCATGCGATCGAGTTTGTTTCGCACGACGAAATCGATGCAACAAACATTCTTCATGCCACACTGTCAGGAATGAGGAATGCTGTGATTCAATGTTTGCGACAATTCGAATTACCGGATGATGTTGTGGTGGTTGTGTTGGTTGACGGGAATCGTGAGATCCCGAATTTACCGGCGTACGTGATTCAGCAAACGGTGGTCGAAGGAGATAACCTATGTTATTCGATTGCGGCCGCGAGTATCCTTGCAAAGGAATCGCGTGATCTCTTTGTGGAAAATGTGATTTCTGTCGAATGCCCTGAGTATTCGTTTGAGAAACACAAAGGATATGGTACGGCTTTGCATATGGATGCGATTGCGACGCACGGGCCGTGTAAGTATCACAGATTGTCATTCAAACCGTTTTCACTTGAAAAGACATAATCACCGTTTGAATGTCAGGCGGTCCGAAGAAGAATGCGTGTAACCAAGAAAAAAACGATTCGGACTCGTGAACTGTGTATTCTTCTACTTTGTAGGTGATGTCAGAAAACTCTAAATTCGAGACATGATATGATTCTCCCCATTTGTGTTCACCTGGTGTCAATTCGATGTTTTTTGAGTGGGTGATATGAATAAGTACTGTATGTTTTCCTTCCATCGGACAGCGATCGATACAGTTGACAAGTTCTTGAGCGTGCGGCGGACGGCCGTCGACGGAGCGAATCATTTCTTTTTCTTTTATTTGGATCCATTCAATATTTTTTGAATCGGACGCGACATTTCAGATGTTTGAAAACAAGTGTCTGTCTCTTTAATAAACAGCGATTTTATGAAAACAAAAAGAATGTTTCGATTATCATATGCAAACGAAGAGAAAACGATTGAAGTGTCGGACATGACAGAAGCCTTTCGTATGTTTTTTGAGACAGACGATTTTTTTCAATTGTCTCAAAGAACGGAAAAGAAAGTCGTCATGTTATTCGTACGAACTTATCCGGAGTACTTGTATGTAGAGTTTGAGAATCACTGTCATTTCCCACAAGGGATTTCATTTGAGAAATCATGCATTCGATTTTTAAGTGGAAAAGATTATCCATTTTTTCCGACAACGTGGATTCGGATTTAAGAATAAAGATCACGGATTGCAGCTCTCTGCACGTCTGACATACGTCCGAGGCTAGGTGCTACTTTATTACGATAGAAGTATGGACTCTCGAGGGCTGCATCGGCTCCGTCGAGAAGTGCACGAGTTACAGTCGGACCGCCGAACCAACCAATGACGAAAGGGTTCGCGTACTGTGCAAGGATACCGAATTTAATTACGTCCTCTTCATGTGACAGTGGGATGCTGAGAACGTCTGTTGCACCGGCTCCTGCACCGGCTCCTGCACCGGCTCCTGCACCGGCTCCCGCACCGGCTCCCACGTCGACCACACCATATTGTTCGAGGTCGACTTGATGAACTTGCTGTACAGGGTTGTCTCCTTTTAAATTTTGAGGCATTACATTCTGCGCAATCCTTACAAAATTAACGATGTTAGTAAATCGCACTGTCCTTATTTCTGGAGGGGTTAATGTTATGTCTAAGTACTCAATAGTATTTTTTCTACCATTTAATTTGTATTCTTTTAACGCACGTGAGAACAAATTTTGAAGTTTCGCGTAGTTTGAGTTCCTTTGTGCATCATCATTTAGTCCATGTGCTGCAATAACATTGTCAGAAAGTTCTCTTGCTGCTAGATAATACTTGTAAAGGACCGGGCTTGTTGCACGATATGACAACGGCGGTGGTAAGAACGGTGATGCTCCTTTTAATGGCATATTCGTCAGGTTATCGTCGGAAATTGTAATGCCTGCACCGTCGGTGTCAAAATGATGTGCTGCATTGATTGCTGGAAGAATAACCGAACGTGTCGCCTTACGGAGTCTCTTGCGAACCTCCCAAAACAACCTTGAGAGAGAAGCACCTTCATCAGGTGCGAGACCGATAACATAAGTCTTAAATTTAATCCACACATCATCAAACGGTGCGACGGCTGCAGCGTCGCACATATTAAACTGATAAGACAAACTATTTGCAACACGTTGCATTTCAAGAGTACGATTCAGGTCACGTTCGACATCTGCACGAATGTACTCCATGATAGGTATTGTTTGAAATAGTGGTTTCCCGTCGGGACCGCGTGATCGGATTCGTTCACCCTTATTATTGAATCTGAAATGGCCGTCTTTAGTCATCTCCCACATTTCAATTCTTTTGCCTTTATTATCTAACTTATCCTGTCTCCCGATTTCTATGATATAATCACTCCGCCTTTTGAGGAACTTTGGGTCTTCTCTGGCGCCTGCTCCTGCGCCTGCTCCTGCGCCTGCTCCTGCGCCTGCACCGGCCGGCTGTAATGGCATACAAGAAATGCACGAAAATGGATTAAAATTTAATGAAATCGATACATTTTCTTTGTCATCTTTCACGAATTTGGCTGGAGTTGTTTTGCCACTGAATTTATCGCGCATTCCAGGTTCATACTTAAGGTTGTCAAAACAAAAAGTGATATTAACCTTAAATAAATAAGTATATGTCATATGCATAAGTTCATATAAATTTTGAGCGGGATTTTGTGTATTGTCGTATTTAAAACCTTGTGTGCGTGATGGATAGTTAATTTCATTATAAATAATTGTAAAAGAGCCTGTACTGTTTGTACCACTTGCTACCAAACGAGCGAATCGTGCCTTCAAGGTGTTGCTCGAATTGAATTGATTTGTTTGTCTAGTCCAATTGGGAATGTCGATGGCTGCCAAAGCACGAACGCCTTCGAGCATTTCTTCAAGACAAAAACATGATAATTGTAATGCTAAAATCTGGGATACATGGGTAAGATAGTCATGGATTACTCCCATTCCTCCTTGCGAGCCGGCAGGATTTTCAGTTGCTCTCGGGTCGTTTACGGTTATATCGACTTGATAATCGTAACCAGGATCAAATGAATCTGGCCGAAGTCGTTTGATAAAATTATCGAAAAAATCGTTTGCTGCGCCTTGCTGTGCTGCAGTCGGAGGATTTGGGTAATTTTCAAACACCATTTCGTAATATGTGTACAAGTCCGGATAGTACGCCATGTCGAACTGTTTGTAAATTCTTGCGTAAATAGACTGTTTTAAGTATCTAATTGCATCTTCGAGAGTATGTCCCACAGCCGCCATTCTCGTATTTGCATCGGTTATAACTAATGCATTTCTTAACCTATCTTCGAGACTCCACGGCATATTTGGATCGTGGTCATTCCATGGGACCGTCTCCCTATCCGCCACGTAACGGTTATCGTAAAAAAACGATCTCATATTGTCTCCGATTGGGTTACGTCCGGCAACGGCTCCCGCGCCCGCACCCGCTGGTATAGGAATCCTATGGTAGTTATCGATTGGATAATTTGCCGGTACAAGATTCAAAGATCTAAGCTTTGCGTAAAGCGTGCTTTGGAAGTTTGAACCAATGTAGTCTTGGTGACGATAACGGTCATTCGAATTGCAAGGATGATCAGGGATGTAAGGGTTGCATGGATTTACGCGTCGTTTTGCATACGTAGAAATTAATGCAAATATTTCAGCAATTTTTGTAGCTTTTTGTGCATTTCCATTTGTGCACGAATTTAAACGTGGATCCGATTCATTAACTTCTGCACCGTTAACAATATCGTTGACAAACCCAGCATCTGCTAGACAAATATCACGTAAAAAATACTTGATAAGGTACTTGCTATAAGGCGCAGGGTAATATGTTTGCAAAAACTGAACTAACTCTTTTATGTTTTGGCTTTCTTCAACAGGAGCTGTAGGATTGCGAACCGTGTTTCCCAACACTGCAATGGTGCGTTCACGTGTCCTTCGTCCAGGCCCGTCTGCCGAAATATCGACATGTTCTTCTGGTTGAAATTGAAGTTGAATATTCATTTTTTTTACAATATACAAAATATACAAAAAAATTATGAAAACAGAATTTCTCCAAGTGAAGATCTCAGATCCGACATTTTTCTCCATCGGATCCACACACTATACACAAGAGACTCGTTCTTGTCCATCTTTTGAAGGAACGTTCGAATCGTTTCATCGATAACATCTTCTCTCGGTCTGTCACGTAAGACGAGTAACAACTGTTCAGCGGTCCATTCACATTCCATAAACAGAGCCAAACGTGTCATTTCGACGATCCGTTCGGTCGAAAGACGACTTAAGAACGGGAGGACGTCAAACCTCACAAAAGAAGGTGGATGGGGTTCAGCATAAAGATTGGAAGCAGTGTTACCATATTTGTAAATATTGTAATAATCCCGAATGTATCCAAGTGTGAACAACAAATGGAAGTTCACAAAGTCTCGAACGACCTCGTGAGAAAACGGAACGGGAATCACAAATGTACGTCTGGGACGGTGATTCACAAAACGAGAAAACTCCATAAAAACGTCCGGTAATGATTCCAAATCCACAGCCAGCTCTTCTGTAAACACCTTTCCTTCCATTTTAGAACTCTGACCACGTTTTGATGAAAACCACGCAATATGGGTTTCATCAAACACTTTGATATGTTCAGACGACGAACTCTGGAACCGACTTCTGAGCTTATTGATAAAACTCTTAAACTCCTTTGTCGAATCCCTACGTGTTGATTCCGGACCCAAAAGTTCGGTCAAATCATATCCGAAACTAGCGTACTTATAATAGAAATCAACGAAAGGTGGTAGTGAATATTTTTCACCACCAATAATAGGATTACGAATCGAAGGAACTCTCGGAAAAACCTTGTTATAATATCCGGAAGACATCATAACCATATCCGAAGGATACCTAACATCCCCATTCGGTGTCCTGAGGACGACGTCATAAGTATAGATATACATTTTGGTGTTTGTTGGAGGTAATTATAAAATTTTTACATTTACGAATCGGAAACTTTTGTACTTGGACTGTATACACATGGACCGTCCGAATGTTTCCGAAACTTGTACTAACCAATCCACTGACCAAATCTGTAAAAGAATGATCGTTTACGACATTACACTCCGTACTCCGTCTGGAGAGTCGGTTACTTTTTCGTCGAACATTGCTATGATGATCAGTAAGCGAATCAACCAAATGACTCCTGACAAAAAACCGAATGATCTCGATACGTTGTTGTCGAGTTTCTTGACCATGTACTTTTCTGTAAGGTACAATCGACGTTTTTCTGGTCCCCAAACGTTTACAGGTGGCTCTTACAACCAGGTGCTTGTCGATATGTTGGGAGAACCTTCTGGGTCACGTCCTTATACCGAATCGGGTCCGGGTCTCGTTTGGGCTTTCAAATATGTACCGATCGAATCTCTTGAAGAGATTTGTTACAAACTGAGTCGTTCTGTTTGGAGAGGTCGTCGTGAATCGATCACCATTGACGTTCCGTTCTCATACGAAGTCGTTCGGAACTTCATGTGGATACTGTACATGGGTTCTTTGAGACAAGTTTTCACCGGATATGCGAATTCGATTGAATACGGATTCCAAGAAGGCTGTGACGGTTCGTATGACGACAGGTATGGCTATCTTCGTCAACACATTTGGTCAATCTCTCTCGAGGTTCAGATCGGGTTGTATCAACTTGCTCAATTCCTCGAATGTCCTCTTGTTATGTTTTCGATCTTTGATAGTCTGACGAGCTCTGGTGCTTTTTCGAATATCGAAACGTATCACCATGCGAAACGCATGGGATGTCACGACATCATGTCGATTGTCAGACACCGAATTGGTTTGGAGGATGAATAAAATTTGCATATGACCAAAAAAATATCGAAACGTGAAAGAGTAAAAAAAGTAAGTAAATAAAACATGCCACCGGCAGCAGCTCAACCGAACAAGTACGAGTTCGTCGAAGGATTCATGTTCGAGGTTCAACCGAATACGCCGGTGATGACGCCCGAACAGACGAATTATCGTTTCGAGAACTTTATTCTTCCGATGTTGCAAATGTCACTTGGCTCGTTTATCCCTGCTGCTCAATTAGCTGCAAACGTTCCCGTTTGGAGTTATAAGTACTTTGAAAAGAGTCCGACTTGGGAAAATGACGGTCCGATTGCTTTTTGTGATGGTGTCGACAGCAATGACATTTTGCGCGCTGTGATGAAACTTTTTAAGAAACACTTCTTGATGGAAACTGGTGCCGGTGCGAATCCAGAAATCAAAAAGAGGAATGACGCAAAAAACCGTTTGAAAGATATCATGAAAGCCCAAACAAAAAAAGATGCTTGGAAGAGAATCGCATCAACACCCGAAAGCGAAAACGTATGCCAACGACAGGTCAACCTTGTGTACGTTGTAAATACACTCGTCAAGATTTTCAAAAATGGCGGATTCTTTCTCGCACTCGCCGATTACGACCCTACCAACAAACTCAAAACCATCCGACTTCGTTCCGTTCTTGCCGTTGAATATATCGCCGCAAAACAAGGACCACCGATCGTGCAACCAGCCATCGTTCCCGGTACTCCGTTCCCTGCTCGTGTCGAACACACGAATCATCCCGAACGACTTTCGTTACACGCCATTTGTAAAAACGACCCCACCGGTTTCATCAAACCTTTGCAAGGAACATCGCTTTTGAAATTCTTAAATCTGTACGCACATTTTCATGGTATCCCGGAAATTGAGCTCGAATCGATTTTTAGATGTCTCGATAAAAAAGTCGGAGGCCAAACTGTGCAAACCGTCGGTCATTGTTCCGGTTCTGTAAATGGATTCCTTCATGAGTACTACTTAAAACGTGGATTCGATTTCACACAAACGTCAACCATTTATTCCCCGACACACTCCGTTCCCACCATTCATTACTCAACCGACCTCGAGTACGACCCGAACGGCCCCGCACACATCGATCCCGATAATCACCACAGACGCGGCGACATACTCGCACAATCTCGTGTGGTCGATAGTCCAACAAAGAAGATTGAAAATATGCAAACCGGACCACATTATGACACCTTCCTCGTTCACATGATCCGTAAAACGACGACACGATTCTTACAAGATAATGTCGTTGTCCCTTTGCGTCTTCATGTACACATTGAAAAATATCTGCGTGGCAAAAAAGACTTACCACCTGGGAGTTTGTCACTTAATGATATTCTCACCGCTCCCGAAGGCGATCCGACTTCCAACAGTGGCATCCTGTTCACACAAGCTTCTTTCGGAAGCGCTGTAAACGTTCACGTACCGCCTCCACCACCAGTAGGACTTCAAAGGAATTCGAGTAGCAGCAGTAGCAGTAGTAGCAGTAGTAGTAGCAGTAGCAGCAGCAGTAGCAGTAGTAGTAGCAGTAGCAGTAGTAGCAGTAGCAGTAGTAGCAGTAGCAGTAGTAGCAGTAGTAGCACAGGCGGAGCCGGTGCGGGAGCCGGTGCGGGAGCCGGTGCAGGGGCCGGAGCGGGAGCCGGTGTGGATGAGTATTTACGTCGTATGGAGTTCGTGCGATTATTTGAGAGATATCAGCAGTTGTCACGAACGGTAGGTGTCACTCCCGATGATCTATTTAAAGCATTGAATGATGTCGAACGGGTTGCAAGGGATTTAAACCCGCGCATTTTAAGTCACATTCACGACATCCGTATGAAACACAGATTACCTCCAATTCCCCCTCCTTTCGTTTCTGCACCTGCTCCTACTCCTCCTTCCTACTCCTATTCTCCCACTTTTTCAGAAGAGTACGAGGATTTCCCGACGCCTCCTTCGACGCCTCGTTTCATTCCACCGAGTCCTCCTGTGAGTCCTCCTGTGAGTCCTCCTGCGAGTCTTCCCGCGAGTCGTACAAGTTCAAGGTCTTCTTCAAACATTACACACATCACATTGTCTGATGAAAGTGAAGGAGATGATGATCACGGTGGGAGTGTTAACGTACCAGTTGTGAACCCACAAAAAGGTTATTTTGTCGCAACAGGTGCCGGACAGGATCCGGGAGTTATTGATTTGACATTGATGCAAGACGAGCCAGAGATTGTAATTATCATCGATGAAGAAGATGAAGAAGGCGCTGGAGCAGGTGCGGGAGCAGGTGCGGGTTCATATAAGAAACTCCGTCGTGATCACATTACATTGAATACTCCTTCTCGTGGATTGATACTGTCGAACACAGGTGTCGTTATTTCTGGCGCAAGTATGGTTGAACGAGAGCGTGTATCGAGTTCATTGCAATCGCTTTATTCGTCAGCGTTGCGTGAGATGTCTCAAGTTCCTTCTGTCCGCAATGACTCTTATTTGTCGGACATTTCGAAAATCTTCAATGAGTATATGCGTAAATTCAACAGATCGTATTTGGACAAACTTGATCATACATATGATCGTATTTTATTGACAGCGTATCAAACATTTGAGAAGGTTGCCGGTCTTTTAGGGGATGAAGACATACAACCTCAAGAACTCCGTTCGGAGATTCTGAAGATTTTGTCAGACGCGAATGACAATAATTAAGAAAGTACAATTTTGACAGGGTTCATCAAAGGGTCTCGTCCGATCCGTAGAGCTCTTCCTGAGAGTTGTTTCGAGTTCAATTGATCACCAATTTGAATGATCAAATCGGTCAGCTTTGCGTCGATTCCGGTTAACTCGGAGCATGCGTCGACGTTGCTATCCAGAACGAGAATCTGTTTCTTCGCATCTGTGCAGAACGAGTGGAGAGCAGCGTCCAATTTTCGGATCGAATTTTTTCGAGCACGAACGATCTCGAACCCTGCGATCCTGCGAATCGTCGGTCCGAATTGCATCCACGAATCGACGTACGGGCCCGCGATAACAATGTGTGTAAGTCCGAACTCTTGAGCCGAATAGAGTAACTTTTCAACGGCCTGCATTTGTGATGCATGTGCGAAATCAAACGTAGCAACAAACTGCTCAAAACCTGCACAATTCTTGGCAGCCTCCTCGTCGGCACCCGCTCCAGCACCGGCACCCGCCCCGGCTTCTTCGGTTCCTTCAAACGCTGCCCGTCCGCGTTTCTTTTGTCTCCGTTCGGGCATATCGATTGCAGAAAACTTGGTTGCATCGAATCTGCACTTGGGGCAGCGCAGCTTTTGAGTTTTTGCGAGAGACTCAATACAACTTCTGCAGCACATGAAAGCGCAGCATGTTGTAAAGAAGCGTTCCGACGCGACCTCACCGAGACATATTCCGCACGTTTTATCTTCGGTTTGAATCATCGTTTTAAATCGTTCGAGACTGGCTCGACGGCATTTCAGTTCGTTCGGGTTGAGTGGGTTTTGATCGAGACTTCGTGAAATGTCCGACAGTTGACGTTCGACCATGCGGATAACTTCGGTAACAGACTTGCCGGATAGACGGAGATTGAGAACGCGTTCGAGAGCTTGATTTGAATCACCCGCGGCAGCCATATCATGTGCGACGATGCCCATGCGGCGCGCGTACGAGTCTTCGCAATTGACCACGTACTCGTGCAGGGGTGGAATCATCTGTGTGACCTCCTCGGTAATCTCGTGATACAAGTCTTCCGGGACGATGTTCATACTGAGCACTTCGCACACCATGGCTCCCATGAAAGACCGTATGCTCTCCGAACGGAGCCACGCGGCGGGCCACGGGGTGTGAGGAGCCGTGATACAGTGCGCGATTTGAGATTTGGACAAGCGTGGGTGTCGGAAGGCTTCGTACAAGAACGAACCTTCGGTGGAGTGAATGGAAGAGATTCGATCGGCGAGGCCGGCGGGCGTTGCAGTGACGAGGAGTCCGTACATGCCGGCGAGGTTGTTCTGGGGCATCAACGGTGCACTCTTGGAGTCGGCGCATTCGTCCGAAATGAAGATTCCGTATGAGAAGAACTCATCATCGCGCGTGAGGTAATCCTTCATGTTGTCATGATGCACGATGAAGATAAAGAGTTCGTCGGGGTGCGAACGGATAAACGTGGGATCGAACGATTTCATACGGAGTGTTTCGGACGATTGAGGAACGATGTGGATTTTTTTACCGAGAATCCTTTCGAACAACGTTTGGTTATTCGAAAAGGTGTTTTGCCAAGCGCCGACGAGTTGGATCGGGGCCTGAATGAGAGCGGCATTGTCGAGTAAGAAAGTTTTGTCGGACCAGCTCTGGAAGTGTCGAACGGACCTCGTTTGGACGATTTCGCGTTCGATCAAGAACATTTCGAAATCCATTCGCATTTTCTCACGAACATCGTCCGAGCCCAATGTGAGAAACGTAGTTAAGACACTCAAGATGGTTTTTCCATAACCGGGAGGGAGGTTCAGGATTTTGTTCGTGGGAAAGTTCTGATGATACTCGATTTTTCCATGAACATTATCGAGAACTGACGAAGATGAAACGAGCTCTACTTGAGCGGTTTTGATAGATAAGGGATTCAAAAGACGTTGAAGAACACGTCTTTGAGCAGGAAAGAGTTGAATCTCTTCCCCGACACGGTCGAAGATGGTGTTCACGCGTCCGAAAAGTTCAGAGTCAACCAAGTCAGATTCCGTGTGGGTGTACTTGGTCGTATAGCCTTGAAACACACCACAACGTTGAATGAGTTGGTTTGCACGAACTTCTGTAAACGGGTTCATTCGTAGTGCTGTACATACATACACGATCTCACCACGATCTCACCATTCGGAAACTCCTGGACAGTCCCATTTATTTCTCTGACTTATTCCTCCTTTTTTAACAAATTGATGTAATTGATAATTTCCGATTGATTTTCTGTTTTGCATCTGATTTGAATTCGATTTGAGTCATCAAACAAAATAAGTGTCATATCTGGCACGACACACGAGATTCGTAATTTGCTGAGTACGAATTTCACACGAAGACTCGTGTTCTCAACAATGACTTCATTTTTGGTTTTGGAGATTGCGAGATCGACGTCTTCCGAGTGAATCACAATCGAATAATCGGTTGGGAGATTTTCGAATTCCATGTTGCAAAAAAGAGAAATTGCGTACGAAGTATGGAAAACGCAATTTGAAAAAAAACAAATTGCGTGCGAAGTATTCTTTGTTTATTCACAGCGTAAATTGTAAAACGTTTTGTACACGAAAAAAGTATTGAAAGATGAAAAATTCGTCGACACATCGATTGGTTCCGTATGATTGTGGGATGGAAAATGTGCAATACATTTGCAGGACAGATGACAGTTTGCGTGAAAAACTTCGTGGGCGTGCTTTCTGCGTTTTGAAGAATGATGTTTACATTAGCAGAAAACTATGTTCTGGAGAGTATTGGGAAGAATGGATGTTTGATATTCTTCAAAAGTTTCACCGTCCGAACACGAGTATGATTGACATTGGGGCGCACATCGGAACGACTACACTTCTCATGCAAGAAATTGTAGATGCAACGAATGTGGTGTACTCCTTCGAACCCATTTTTCACCAATTGATAAGAATGACACTCGAATTAAATAATATCCACAATGTCCATCTCATTCCGGCAGGGGCTGGTGAAATCACTACCACCATCGATACCACCATCAAACACTGGGGAAATGAAACCAATTTCGGAGCGAGCTGTTTGGACCGGACCATTTACACCGGCGAGGGGTACGACTACTTCGGAGACGTCCCTGTGCAAATTCCGATCATTCGTTTGGATGATTTTACCATTACAGAGAGTATCAGTGTGATCAAAATCGACGTCGAAGGAATGGAAGTGCCTGTGTTGAATGGAATGATGAATCTGATCATACGAAACCGTCCGTCAATCTTGATTGAAGTTTGGCAACATTCTCTTGAATCATTTGTTCAAAGTGCGACGTTCATAAAGATTACACAAGAACTCAACTATACATTCCTTCGTATTCCGGAAGGATATTTCGATTTTGTTTTTGTTCCAAACGAATACTTTCAATGATTTAAAAGATTGAACAAATAATTTAGCAAGAAACAATGTATTAAAAACAAAAATGTTAGTTATGAAAAACGAATCAATTATTGAAAAACAACAATTAGTTGTTAATTTAAATAAAAAAGCAATAATGACTGATGCACAAATTATGGCGATGGATGACACAGTCTTTGCACAGACGGCAGCTTTTCGAACATTTCATACGAAAGAAATGTTTATTCGAAAAATTGTAGACGTCGCGATACGTCGCAAGATGTTAAACCTGACGAATCAAGTTTGATTGAAAATTATAAATTTAAACGGGAATAACTCGTCCGGGGTGATTCGACAAAGAAGATGAACAAGAATTCAACATGGACAAAACAGAAAATAGAATACCATGATTCGTTCTGTCGAACATCAAAATATAAATAACACAACACATTCCACACACATGTGCGGCGATAGCGAAGAGCACTTTAAAGTATTCGTACGAAATGACAATATACACGGACGAAAACAGTAAACACATGAAGGCATTCGTATCGACAAACAATTTTTTACCAGGTTGAATGAATTCCACAACGAGAAACCCAAAACACAAAAGCACTTGAATCGTTGCAATGATAAAGCCAACATAATTTGTCGGATTCCGTCGCACGGGAAGAACGGATGGAATCACTTCTTCTTCTCCTTCGTCTTCTTCTGTTTTCCCTTCCTCTTCATCCAAAGAGTAACGCCGTTTGCAAAACACACATTCTCGTTTCGTTTTTAAGTAATCCCGCAAACAAGTCGAATGAAAGTATACTTTGCACGATTTGCACGGTTGTTCGTGAATATTTGGTTCACCGAATTCTTCCAGACAAATAACACACGATTCGGACATTTTTATTGACAATTTTTTACAATTCATACATAAACTCCCACGAACATAATAAAATTACGTCTTGTAAGATCCTATGACCTTCTACTAGCGACAAAAAATTCGAGTCTGTTGATCAACATTTCGTCACATCTGAGGTAACGAGCGATGGACAATATTTCTGTAAAATCAGCCGACGAAAACTCATCCACCGATCTGTTGTTGTACAACAATAAGTCACTATACACATGTCCAAACGAGTTAATGTACTCATCGTTCGTGTATCGTTGTAGATTCAGCGACTCTCCGAACATGAAATTGATCCAATCGAATAATATGGACGACGAGAATCGGAAAAACGTTTGAACAGCTTCGTACGAAAACGGAAGATCGACACGAACAACCTTCTTCGGACAAGGGTCCATGGAATAGCTCAAACCGAAACAGACATCTTCGAACTTATCCTTTGGGAAGCCGGTGAGAACATCAAAGTAATGTTCGTGTGAGTGTTCATCGTACTCACCACGATACTCGAAGTTCATGATCCACTTCAAGTGTTTACTGAACTTCCTCTCCGGTCTCACAAAAGCCTTTCGGTAATACATCGAAACATAAGTCGTAACGAGATTACGGATGTTCTTCTTATGAACCTGGAAGAAGTCAATCTCGTGTCCAGCCAACTCGACACACTTCTCCTGGATGAACACACTGTCCATCATCATTGTGTTCGACTGAAGTTTCAAACGACGACCATCGTTACAACGAATCGAGATAAAAAATACTTCTTCGGACGGTGTAATGGTTCGTTCAACTGAAGCTGAAGTGGAAGCTTCTTCAGTAGCCGTAACTGTAGCAGCCGTAGTTGTAGCAGACACAGCAGCAGCAACCTTGACTTCCCTAGCCTTTCCAGTAAGAGCTGCGTAAAAGTCCATGAAACTTTTTGATCGTTTGGTTGCTTTTTCATAAAAGACGGCGTTCGTACAATCGGAAACTATTCCACCGTGCCTGTCCGACCCCGGGACAGTCCGACTTTTGGGTTTTTGCAATTTTCACAACCAACTCAGCAATTCGAACGAATAAAATGTGGCGCCCTTACGACCCTCGTGACCTTCAGGAAGCTAATTCTGTCGATCAAGCTATCGCTATCGTTCTTGGTAATCCGTTCTACTTCCTCGAAGACCATCTGGGGTATCAAAGGATGCTCGAACAGTATTCTCGTTTCTTTCATTCGGATGAAGATGTCAACAAGTTATGTGTGTTGTTCTCCGAGGGAAAGAAGGTGTACAGGAGTGTTCATCATTCCTTGAATGGAAATAAAGAACTCCAAGATCTCGCTTATCGATTCTGTCACAACAAACCATTCGAGGTGTTCACGACGCTGTGTCGTTCTCTGATCCGACGTCAATCCGTCGACTTCTGGATCGAGAAAAAGGATACCTTCATGATCAGACTCTGTGAGCTCGACAACGGTTCTCGTAAGAGAAAGAAGGTATCTACTTCTATTTCTACGTCTGTTTCTACGTCTGTTTCTGAGAGAAAGGTACGCTTCTCCGACTTCGTGACCGAACATATTATCGAATCCCGGTCTCAATCCCCACAACCCGAAGTCCCTGTCGAAGTCCCATCCAAGGCTCCGATCGAGGCTCCGGTCGAGGCTCCTGTCGAGGCTCCGGTCGAGGCTCCTGTCGAGGCTCCGGTCGAGGCTCCTGTCGAGGCTCCTGTCGAGGCTCCTGTCGAGGCTCCTGTCGAGGCTCCTGTCGAGGCTCCTGTCGAGGCTCCAGTCGAAGTTCCTGTCGAGGCTCCGGTCGAAGTTCCGGTTGAGGCTCCGTCTGAAGTCCCGTCTGAAGTCCCGTCTGAGGCTCCAGTCGAGGCTCTGGTTGAGGCTTCTATGGAAAATCCGGTCGAACCCCCGAGGAAGAAACAGTGTTTCCCGAAGATGTCGAGGAAGGAGTATCGTAAGGCTTACGACAATTATCGTGAGTGGTACGGTGACATGTTCCGTGCTGATCTCCGTGGTCATGTACACGGAGCTTTTTATGCTTGTAAGTGTGGTGGTTGTGGTGTTGGAAATGTACCGGACGAGCTTGTCTCGATTCCTGAGTCGTACAACCACGATTGTTTTACGATGTTTCGTTTGGTGATCGAACGGGAGGCTTTGGATTTCCGTGGAAGAAATTAGAATTATTGTAAAGAAGAATCAATGTAATGAAACAATAACATCATGATTTGTGAGGACTGTAGTGATCTAAAAGTTTCGTGGGCGATATTTTCAGTATATCAGTTGATCATGTTGGTATTGATGATGTATTTTGCGAATAAGAGAATCGCGATTCCAGTTCACGAAGCTTCCTCTGTTCCTCCATCCGTCGCCGCATTATTTGTCCAACCGGAATTCGTTCTGGGTGATGATTCACGTCGGACGATCCCCCGTAGGAGAAGAGTTCGTCGTAGAAGAAGAATATTTAATTGATTTTGTAAATCTCGAGTCTTGACCAACCGGTACTCGTGGCAAGACTATTTGTATTCGATGCGTATACTTGTGCGTGTAAATAGTCAGTTGTTCCATTGAGGTAAACGAGTGCTTGTGTTACAAGTGTCCGTCCGACATCGGCGACGATTTCTGATTGTGCGATTGCGATAGTCGCTCCATTTTTTAGAATTTGAATATTCCATTGTTTACCAGTACCTGCCGTTCCTTGGTTAAACTTTATTTGGTAATACACATTGTACCATCCGGCTACCGTGGGAGTGATTCGTTTTGTGTCGGTGGCGTACCAGTTGTTCGGATCACTTACGGTGTTCCATGCGGGTATACTGTCCGCACCGTCGTCTGTGGATGTGGTCGAGAGTGTAAGTGTCGTATGATAGGAAGCGGGTGTTGAAAAATTTCCAAGTACGGATATGTTTCCCCCTACGACTAAATTACCAGACATGCTGAGCGACTGAATCTGTTGTGTGCCTGTTACGATCGAGTATACATTTGAGCTCATGGAAGTCAGATCATTCCTGATAGTTGACAAACGAATTGCCATTTTTTTATTTGATTTTTTATATTTATGGCAAATGATTTTTGTTTTCAATAATGATTAGTTTCCGACAACACCTGGCGGACAGCCACAACACAAAAGTTTCCGAATCTGAACAGGTGGGTTTTCTAAAAAAGGTCATTCAACCAAAAAACATGAGCACCACGAGATATCCCGAGTTGATACCGGAGGTTGTCGGAAGAATACGTAGGGACCGTGAATATAATGGATGGAAGACAGTGGTTGTTGATGGACTGAAGGTCGAGTTTTGTGATGGTATGGTGATTGTTCATAATGTGACATCCTGGTCACAGTTTTTTTCGATTTGGGTAAATCCTCCCGATGAGTCGGCTGTGCATCCTGCCCTTTGTGAATCGCTCGATTCCAATATGCCTTGTTGGATTTGTTTTGATACTAAGATGGTTGCCGGCCATGGGGGTGTAAGCTTTGTGTTGATCAATAACGCACAATGGGGTGTGTTTGACGACGGAAGATCAATGGTTGGCAGAACCGATTTCGCGAAGTTTGTAGATATGATGACGCGTTGGGATATTCCTGGATTTGTGTCGTCGAAAATCTCTCACCGTGTGATGGCTCATGTAAATCGTGTGAGAAACACAGTGTGGGTTTATCAACTCACGGCCCCACCGGAATATGTCCCGCAGCGGGGTCCGGTGAGTGCTGAGTGGTCGGAGCGTAACCACGCAGTGCCTTCTTTCAAGATTGCACGTTTTTTTGACAATCCCGAGTGGGATACTTTTTTGGATCGCTCAGAGCCCAGACTCAAACTGACAAACTCGAGGGAAGAGTCCGAGGAAGAGTCCGAGGAAGAGTCTGAGGAAGAGTCTGAGGAAGAGTCTGAGGAAGAGTCTGAGGAAGAGTCTGAGGAAGAGTCTGAGGAAGAGTCTGAGGAAGAGATTGGGATTCGAAGCAAGAGTCTGAAGAAGATTCCGAGTCTGAAGAAGAAGCAAGAGTCTGAGGAAGAGTCTGAGGAAGAGTCTGAGGAAGAGTCCGAGGAAGAGTCTGAGGTTGAGTTAGACAAAAACGGTCTTGTTACGTGGGATGTGGTTCATTGGATGTACGAGAAGACGAGTGCAAAGTATCATCAGCGTAAGAATTGGTGGAAATCGCGCTATCCTCCCGGTGTGTCTGACATCATTTCTGGTGTTATTGGCCGTAAGTGGAATGCTTATAGTAAGTGGGATAAAGACCCGATGGATTTGCGTCCCGAAATTCGGTTGAATGACGCTACGAGAAGGTCTCTGGACGAAGCTGTTCGTTTGGGTGTTGTCGAGGTTCGGAAGAATTCGAGCGGTCAAATCTGTGGTATCTACCTGACGGATGCGATGGAGAACAATGTGGAAGAAGAGAAAAATAAAATCGACGACGCGTGGAAGAGCGACGTGATTGCAAAAATCCGTGATGGATTGACACTGTTCAAATCCATTACGAAGCGCGGTATGGATATTGAAAAACGCCATCGTAGTGAGTTGGCTCTTGCTCGCGACTTACAATCCCTCGTGGAGGAGTTGACTCTCGTTTGTAGTGAGAGTGACTACTGTTTGGAGTCGTATCCCGTTCGTGAGGATCACGATGAGCATTGATCGGAATATGTATATCATTTTGTAAATCTTTGTAAAAAATGTAGATTACGTTTTGTAACAATTTATTGTGGGATTGTGTCAGTCGTCGTCAGTCGTCGTTAAAAGCAGAAAATCCTGGTTAAGAGCAAAAATGGCGCACTGTAATTCATATGCACTTCCGAATGTTTCTATGTGTGAAGAACTAGCAAAGTTTTCAAACGAATTTCCAGCTGTGACAACGAGAGATGAACTTTTGGATGCTGCGGCGTCACATCTGACGTGTCAGAGATGTTTCGAGAAAGCTTCGCTCTTTATCGCACTTCGTGAGAATTCGCATTTCAAACCGAAAGAGATTCGTGCACAACAAGATTACTTTTTTGGAATCTCAGAATGTAACAAGAAGGGCTTTTTCGAAGCATTCTTTCGTAAGACGAGTATGGAATACTCTCCATTCGTGCCGGTCATTATTCATTATTCACTGACTCCGCTCGTGCTAAACATGAAGAACTTGATTGACCAAGCAAAAGTCATCAGGGTGATATCGACGGATTCTACGGAAGATGCCGAGAGAAAAATTGACGAGCAGAACGAGTGTATCGCAAAACTTGCGGACTGTATCTCTGAATTCTTGAAAGCGATCACAAAATTTTCTTCGACACAGATCTTTTCGAGAAAAATTCCGACGACACTTCGTTTTTTTATGTCGTATTTCGAACATCTCGCGGAGCATCTCGTGATCGAAGTGAATAAAACCCGGAAGATGTTTGCTTCGCAAGAACTCCCAAGTCTCACCAACGTCAAGACCAAATTATATTTTGAGAACTTCAAACGGATTTCTTCCCCGGATGCAAAAAAGCTTCAGAGTATTTTCGTTTCGTTGAACATTTTGAACTTGCGACGAATCGAACACTTCAAAATCTTTATATCGAGTTCGTCGGATCAATTGGTGGTCTTCGAACCGATGTATCAACAAGCGATGACCAAACTGTGGAAGTACGCAGACCAGGGAGACTTTTTGAGTGCTTACCGGGAATCAAGCATCAAAACAGTGCTGATCGGGCAGCTTGAACTTGGACTAGGACCGCTTCTCCCGATCCCCGACTGTGAGATTGCTCCTCCGATTCATCTTGACGCGAATCTTCTGGATGAACGATCTCGAAAAATCTGTACTTCCCACATTGAGATTTGGACAAGGTCGGATGAGCGAAACACGTTGCAAAGAAATCTTACTCATCTCACTTCCGAGATGCGAGATGACGTAAACACGTGTTTCGCAACGGCGAAAGAAGAATGGAACAAATCTGTCCAGGATTTTGCGGTCGTCATCGGTTCCACTGCATCTTCACTCGATAGAACCATCAAGTCGCAGAATCTGTTTGAATTCATCGAGAAGCGCACGCTCATTAGTATCGCACACGCACGGTCTGCGTTTGAGATTGCGTGCATTCTCAACCGAACAGCGGGACTATCTGCGTTTGTGTGTGACACGGAAATCTGTTTGACTTCTTCCATCTGTGGGTATGACGACGACGTTGACCGGTTTATCGACGATCTCATCGAAGTGGAACACAACAAACGGGCGAAAGCGGTGTACGATGAGCAGTTTTTGAAGTCGTTGGATCTCGAAATGAAAATGGATGACCCTCAAAAGAAAAAAATAAAAAAGAAAAATATGAAAAAGGGAAAATCCAATAAGCCGGTAAACGAAGTTCTCCCGACGTCTGAAACCCCGTCCGAAACCCCAGTGGAAGCAGTGAAGACTGTCCACGTTCCGGAACCCAAAACTCCGAAATGGGCCGATCATTGTGTCGATAATCAGTCAGAAGAAGATTGGCAACTTGTCCAAGTCAAACGAAAGAACAGTAAGTTGATGGGTCGAAATGAACATCGTTTTGGTGATCGCAGTTCTCGAAATTCTCACAACCCCAAACTTTCTTCTCGTAAACATTCATCAAAAGCAGATGATCCGAACCCCCGAGCGACCCCGTCCAGTTCCTCAACCCCAGGCGCCTCAGCGCCCTCCTCGGAATCACGCTCGACCCGAAATTCAAGACGATCAAGAGGAGGAGGGGGTTCTTCAAAATCAAGTTCAGACTCCCATCCTCCCGCTCCATCTACCAGATCAGGAGGACATGGAGGACCTCAATCAACTCAACCTCATAAATCAGATGTTGGAGGAGTTCATTCCAAACCCGGTTGTACAGAACCTCTTCCCCATGAATCTGGAGGAGGAACAACAACTGAACCTGGAGGAACAACACCACCACCCGAATCAGAGTTGATCGAAGAACCCGAATTGAACGTTGCTGCTCCTGTCTTCATCCCGAAACTCCCGACGTCGACGACAACGTATAGAATCGACACCATCCCTGTGTATCTGAATATTCCTGACTTTGATTCCACCCAATTGTTCTCCACCCCGCAGATGGATGAACATCTTCTCACTGCATCCATCGTCGCGTCCTCCGCGAAACACCCATTCCCCAATTTGTCGGGACCGCTTGGACCCGAACATGCGACCGCTGTTTTCATGTCATTCCCGTATGTCTATGTTTGAAGTACTTCGCGTTCTTTTTGTTAAATAAAAAACACATGGATGATTTTTAAAATAGAAAGAATGAACATTCAAAACGTTGCAACGATCATTTCGAAACACGCACGTGCTCATGACACATTTGGAAATGGTCTCATGAATGTTTCTATCATTCGCAAACTGTTTCCAGACGCCCGTGTTGTAAAAGGTTTTATTAACTTTCCCACACGTTCGATTTCCGTACGGCATTATTTCATTCTTGACGAACAAAATGAAATGATTGACCCGACTGTTTTCACAAAGTCTGTTGAAGAACTCGAACACACTCTTTCTGTCGAACCGATGTTCGAAACACAACAACTCGATGACGAACGTGATCTCTTATTTGATCAAGATAACTTTTGGCATTTCGCAAACCCAAGGTGCATCGTCGTACTCATTAGTGTTCTGAACGAACTCGGTCTCAAACTCGAAGATTACGCCATCCCTGTCCCTCGGAAAATCGGTGTCAATGAAAAGTGCCCGTGCGGGTCCAATCAGAAATACAAAAAGTGCCACTTCGCAAAGTCGTATTGAAATCACATTTACATTTCGTCGAAAGGATTTCTACTTATAAAATCCTTTGTTATTTTTAATGAAGTGTTCTGGTCGATGACGTCCTCGATCATGTCACACAGACCTTCAAACTGACTCGTAAACATAGTTTCAGTACGTGCATTTTTTATCTGCATCTCTTCAATCAACCCGTTAAGTCTTCGGACCTCGTCAAAAAGAGTTTTGTTCTGAGCACAAACATGATCAATCGTTTTGCTCAAATGTTCAATTGTTCTCATACGCTTCGCATCATTCTCACGAACTGATTTTACAAGTTGCTCAAACTGAGTTGTGAGTTCTGCGTCATGGTCTTGAGCGGACTGTACAAGCCGTTGAAAATCAGCATGCGTCGCTGACCTTACAGGGTGCGAACGTGATATCGATTCGATCATAACGTCGCCTGAGACAGTAAGTAATCTCGGAAGTCCTGATTGACAAACAGTGTTGTAGATTGTAATCGTTCCACCTGGCGCAATACCCAAGACCTTCGTAATGCCCCAACGTGAAGAAAACGAAATGTCACCATACCGATGTTGTTTTTCCGATAAGAATACAACATCACCTGAAAAGTGATTCGTACAGTTGACAATTGTAACTTCCGAAAGGTCGCTCCTCAAAAAACTATAATTATTGATATCAAGTTTATCAATTCCGACACGTATTTGAAAATCATTTACAGGATCTGTATCTGCTCTTACAACAAAAAAACTTTTTGAAGGATTCTGCCCTCGCGATGTTGGATCGAAACCACTCAATTCTAAATTTCTTGACATTTTCTTGATTACACAATCCAGATAAATAAATCAATACTTGAAACCGGGCTCATTGTAAAAATGAAGTGTTTGAAACTTTCCGGCCGAATCGACAAACTGGACCGAATTAATATATGAACGGTCGATAAAGCCGGATGGGTACGATTACACAGGTACGGGCTATTCGACTGTTTCAGCGACGTTACAATGTGGAAAGAAGATGCGAGGCAACGACGGCAATATGTATATGTCTTGTCGTTGGGTGAAAGCTTAAAATATTCATTCGATGTCTCCAATCGTTACCGAAAGAATATCAGCAGCTTCTCGTGTGAATCCCAATCGATTCACTAAGCTGTTCACGAGCCGATCCACAGAATGTTCACAGTCGTGACGAAAAAATGTTAAAAAATCATCATCCGTCTCAAACTCTTCTTCAAACTTAACAGCGTCCGCTCCTAAGTTTGAATTTCGCAAAGAATCCGCAAACATTGTTTTGTTTTTTTTTATTTATCCAAATTCGACTTTCTTCAATTTGATTCTTCATTTTACAGCTCCTTGCGAACCTCGAGTGCGTGGATCGTAATTAAATCGGAATCAAGAACTCCAACATCATCAAATTTTTCGAGGAATGTTTGAACATGTTCGGCCCCTTCGTATGCCTGACGAAAGATTTCATTGACGAATGTGCCGTTTTCATAAATGAGTAACTCCGGTGCGGGTGTCAAGACGAGTTCGATGATTTGATCCAGTTTTTCACGAACGTGTTCATAACGTCTCTGTTCGCTTGCATCTGTAAAAACACTCGCGTGCTCATCGTATTCAAACTCTTGGTAATACAACTTTTTCGTGGGAAGATACTCGAATCGAACGGCACCGTTTGAAAACGTTTTCTTAAACACGGTTTGTGCGTAAAATTTTGTACTCATTCTTCTTATTATTTCTTTTTTCTTATTGAGTTTGATAAAATTTAATTAAAAAGCAAAGCCAACATGTTCATTGCGCATCAATCATCCTTTCCGCCTACACTTCAAATTTCCTCTTTTTTCCGCATGTTGCCGGACTGAATCGAAAACGTTCGGAATCGTCGGTCAGAAAAAACAATGGCGATGGTTCAAGACGGATGCTGAGCGAAGAAGACGCCATAAAAATATTTAGACGGTCCGCAGTTTTTGACAAAGACTGCAAACTTTGCTGTAATAACAGCCCGTCGAAATTATTGAAAATGACAATCACATTTCCTTTCGGGTAAATCTTGACAGTTGTTTTGATCTTTTCCGATGTCGTTGTGGAAATCCGCGAAAAGACAAATTGAACATACAAATGGTCACGGTGTGGAGCCATTTCGACATCCACACCTAATCCGTGCAGTTCATGTTCGAGTCCCTCCAGAAACCCACGTGTCTGCATACGCGAAATTGCAACCGGGCGTGGGAAGAAATCGAAACTGGCATTTGCAAAAACCGGTTTTACGGTTGTGATTCTTGCATCTGCACTGAGCTCACCAATCGATTTTAACGTACGTATCACCGCTGAAATCACACGGAGCGCGGAGGTGATGCTTTTACAACCTGATATCTGAATCTGGTTGTTGCTCCATATTTTGACGGAGGCGTTGTTGAGTTTCGAGTCTTCTCCTTCGAACACCACAACGAATTCCTTTACGTTGACAAACGACGCCGCACCGTCTGCACCGAGGTAGTCACCTTCTTCTTCGAATGCTGCCTTGACACGCTCCAAATTGATTTCTGATCCGCTGTGTGACAACCACACGATCATACTCAAGGTATTCACGGACGAGACGCCGTCATCACGCGTGAGTAGTTGATTAAATTCTTGCCACGACCGGTCATCAAGTGATTCGAACGACTCGATGGGAAGTTCTTTCGGGATGAACATACAGTTGTCCTTGAAAAAAGAACGCATGATTTCTTTGCGCCTTTCCGCATAATGTACGGAACAAAAGCAAGTTCCAAAGACAGACTGTTTGGAACAAACTTTCATCTTCGACACCTTCCCACTCTTGTTCACTTTTTTATATGCACATACTCCTGCTCCACTTCCTTCTTCAACGACGACTGTAGAAGAAGAAGGGCTCAAACTCGTCCGTAGGAGAGTCTGGAACTCGTCTTTAAAACGTAGGTATGACGTAGAGTCAAATGTTTTGCTCCCTTGGCCGTGCTTAATCAATAGAAACATTTTTTATAAAGTGAAAAGCCGTTTCAGTTTTATTTGAATTTTTTTTGAAATAAAATACGACGAACTGTCAGTAAGAAAGAATGATTCTTCTCCCCACGGATCCTTCAAATGAATTTATAATTTTTTCAGATGTTTACGATATGGTCCGAGTACATAAATGTATCAGAGTCAAAGAACTGAAACGGATTGCTCGTTTTTATAGAAAAGAAATATCAGGAAGTATGATTGACCGGCTTCTTAAGAAACGTAATGACATCTTCATTCAAAGATCTGGAGTCGTCACCGTTGTAGAATTGACATAAGAAGAAATGGAAGAGTTCGAACATTACGTCGCTTCTCTGTACAAAGCACATTTCACACCTGAGTCTCCGAATGGACTCTGGCACCCGAACGAAGCTCCGAATACAAACACAATCTACAAATTGTGGAACGATGGGGAGATGACGCGAGAGAAAGGTGGTGACGCATTTGGGAACCGGTCACTTCATCAAGTGTATCCAGCGCTTGTGACGGCTGTTATGGACCGAAAGAAACTCCCAACGTTTCCCTGTAAAAGTTCTCCATACTCGTACGCGATCCTGACGTTCGACGAGTGTGTCGAATGCCGAGACCGTATGAAAGAGATTCTCGACATCTACATTTACAAAACGTATGAAGTGAGGTGCTCACCTGGGGCTGTGTATACACACAATTTTCATGTCTACGAGAGGAGCACCAATGGGGATTTTTTGATTGTAGGTGTATCAAACGTGACTGATGCAGACGCTCAGAAAACGATCCGAGAGTCTTTTGATGAGTCTGTTACGATTCACCGAAGGAATTAAAAATAAAAAATGTGACACACTTAAAAATAAAAAACAAGCATGTCTGATCCAATTGATGAACTCTTGTCTGAACTCGAAAGAGATGATAAAGAAGAACTCTTGTATCATGGAATCGTGAAATCTCTTGAAAATAAAATCCAAACATATTCTGAATCGATTGTCGAGGATTACAGAAACATCATCCTTCTACAACACAAAACGTTTGATAAACAGTGCGCTTATGGTTATACACCACGAGGTATCATTCTTGAAATCAAACATATCGAAAGTGATCGTCCGTTGTTTATTCATGTCGATTTACAAACTTCACTCACGTCGCCACTTCCTTCCATCGAATATTACAGTGACTTTGAGTTCGTCGCGGATTTTGCATCCGAGTTTGACAAAAGTGATCGCGCAGATGCACGGTTAACAAACTTCAACTCGCGGATGTACATGCCGAACGAACCACTTCCTGAAACGATCACTACGGGCAAAAAATCGTCGAGAGGAGGCGTTGCGTCGAAACAGAATTTTGTGATGGTCACTATCAATCCACGGACAGGACAACCATATGAGATTGGAAAACTCGAAACAGATTCGTCCGGGGAATTTCGATTTGATCATTTCCATCCTTGTGCCAAATGGAAATACCCACGCACCATGTTTACACCGTACTCGTCGGACATCTTTCTTCAAACCAGAAATGCACTCGAGCGATCACTTGAGAATGTTCAAAGAAACTGGAATCTGTGCGAAATCGCATTGATCAAGAAAAACAAGAGCAGAGAAGAATTGATTCAGATATTTAAATCGTCCCTCTATAACTTTCAAAAGCAAATCGTTGGGTCCGCACGCTATTCGATCAAAGAGAACATTGTGAAAATGATTCGAATCTTTATGCGGTCTCCTACATTCTATGAACAGCAATATCTCAATTTTGCACTACTCGGTGGTCCCGGCTCTGGGAAGACCACACTTGCACTCGCCATCGCGAAAGTTCTCGCAGCCTTGGGAATTCTCGTACGTTCACACATGTCGATCCACAGTCGCGCAACACTCGTAGGTGGTCACTTGGGAGAAACTGCCATCAAAACCCGCAATGTTCTTGAGGAAAACTTCGAAGGTGTGTTATTCGTGGACGAAGCATATGCGATCGCTCAAGCAACGAAACAAGGTGACGACTTCGATGCGTATGGCGTAGAGTGTGTCAACGAATTCGTTGGGTTCATGGATAAGAATCGAGGAAAAATTGCAATTATTGTGGCTGGTTATCAAGAAGAAATGGCTAACTTTTGGTTTGGTGCGAACAAAGGTTTGACAAGACGTACTCCGTACATTTGGACACTATCGAATTATTCGGCACAAGACCTGTTTGACATTTCATCTTCGTTTTATGGCCGTCAACTCTCAAAAACTCCATTTGTATTTCCTGAGCCATTGACAGAATCCTTGCTTGACATTGTGAAGCCACAAGATCGCGACGATCTTCTCAAACTTTTCATACAAGGTTCACAAGAATTTGAAAATGGAACGGCACAATTAAGCAATCAAGCCGGAGATATTGAAGATCTCGTACGCATAATCACAGGAGAGTACATTGATAAGGACGCACTTGTCGGAAAGGAATTTTTCACAAGAGCGTTCCGAGAAAAATTTAAAGATCCAGCAAGAATCACCGAACCAAGTACAATCGACATTTCATACAAGGTCAATCAGATCAACCAGAGGTCTCGAACCAGGGCAAGTGCAGGAGCAGGAGCTGGTGCAGGTGCCGGGGCGGGTTCTTCTTCAAGGAGAAGAACATTTGCATTTGGAAAAAAGTCAAAACGGATCCTGAAAAAAATATTAAGAATGTCACACTTTAATCGAAATGGACTCCATCTTGGAATTTAATGAAGTATATATTAAAAATTATCATTTCCAATTCAACAAAAAATAAAAATAAAAATGGGAAAAAACAAAAAGCATCAACAACAAAGCCAGAATATACAAATTGTTGAAGAAATCGTTCCCATGACATTGACGCCCCCGTCAACCTTTCAACAAATCGACTCTGAGATGACAGAAACAATTTTAGAAATTCAAATCCAGACGGAACCCGTTCCTGAAATGTCTGAATCCGTTTCCGAAATCCAGACAGAACCCGTTCCTGAAATGTCGGAACCCGTTTCTCAAATCCAGACAGAACCCGTTCCTGAAATCCAGACGGAACCCGTTCCTGAAATCCAGACGGAACCCGTTTCTCAAATCCAGACGGAACCCGTTTCTCAAATCCAGGCAGAACCCGTTCCTGAAATGTCGGAACCCGTTTCTCAAATCCAGACAGAACCCGTTCTTGAATCTGTTAAACCGACGGAACCCATCCAAGAAAATCATGAAATCCAGACAGAACCCGTTCTTGAATCTGTCGAGTCGACGACTGAATCGGTTGTCGAATCTATCAAATCGACAGGGCCTGGTGAGTCAAACTTGATTGAAGTTGCGATTTCGGACGAAGCTCCCAAGAATGTTTCTGTAGGTGTTCGTGAGAACATTGTTGACAATTTAGACGAAGTAAAACGGTGGATTAAAGTAAATACGGTTCCTGTTGCAGCACAAAATAAGCAAACATTCGCTTGTTCAATTTCTTGAGTGATCGGAGGATGAAGAAGTTGAAGAACTGACTGTTTCGAATCCAGAGTCAGAGTCGGAGTCGGAGTCGGAGTCGGAATCAGAGTCGGAGTCGGAGTCGGAGTCGTCAGAATTGATGCAATGAATTTGTTCTTCTTGTTGCTTATAAATCGAATTAGCCCATTCGTCGTTGAGAAGAGATTGTAACGAGGCTCTCTTGTTTGGCATGACCTGGATACATTTCATAATAAAGGTACGGGCACCTTCCGAAACCCATTCGGGGAAATTGATAATACCTTCGTTGATTTTGCGCATCGTGTGGCGTTTCTTTTTGGATACAAAAGGGGAGTGACCGACGAGAAATTCGTACATGAGAACTCCAACGGCCCAGTTATCGATGCGATGGTCGTACATAATCTCTCGTACCATTTCGGGAGCGAGATACTCCGTCGTGCCACATATGGTGTCTGCTCTCATACGTGGGTCTCTGCATTTCTTGGAGAGGCCGAAGTCTGCAATTTTTACAGTTCCGGATTCGTCTATCAAAAGATTCTCGGGCTTGATGTCACGATGTATCACGAAATTCTCATGTAGGTACTGTAAACCATGACAGACATCCAACGTGTATCGCACGGATCGACCTTCGCTAAACCTGCCGCGGTTTTCAATCAAATCGAACATCTCAACCGGTGCATATTCAAGAACAAGCGCTTTGGGGAAAGCATCGATGACACGGACAATGTTTGGATGACTCAATCCAAATTGGACTTTGAGTTCTGTACGAATGTCTTTTTCTTTTTGGACAATTTTAATTGCGACTACATCCTTTGTCCGTCTGTGGACAGCCTTGTGGACGATTCCGAAATGGCCTTCGCCGAGAACTTCGAGAAGCTTATAGTTTTCCATAACTTTTTTTACTTACGTACTGTAAGAAAAATACAGACTTTGTACGCACGCACTTTATAAAAGGGGCGTTGTGTTTTTCTATAATACACTTACATTGAAACAGGACAAATATGGATGAAGTACTTCACTTCATTCAACGAATACCGGTATGTGTCGTACCCTTTGGAAGTTACTGTTTGGGTGCGATGGTTCCGGATCACTCCGACATTGATCTTCTCGTTCTTCTTCCGGCGGGTGTAACACGTGTGGACTTCTTTCAATCGTTTGTCGATGTTTTTGAAGACGTGATAGTTGTCCTGGACACGTTTGTACCTGTCGTGAAGTTTAAACATAAGTCACAACAGTATGACATTATTGCTGCTTGCACACACTGTACTTCGTTTTTGCCGGGATGGATCCCTCAAAAATCCGCTTGTGTGAGTGATGTTGACATTCGTTGTTTCAATGCTGCATTTGTGACATCACGGATTCTTCAATTTGTTTCTCCTCTCCAATTAGATGCTTTCAAACAAGTGCTCCGTTGTTTGAAAACAAAAGCTTTACGTATGGGTTGTTACTCCAACCCACGTGGTCTTCTCAACGGCGTTGGTCTTGCCATTTTGCTTGCGTGGATCTGTCGACTGTATCCTTGCGCGATTCTTCCAGAAATGATTGAACATTTCTTTTATGAGCGTATGGGATCGTTTGATTTTTCATCACACGCGATCGATCTGGTGTCACACGATCGACCTCCGATTTTCCAAAAGGCGATGACTGTGTACGTACCAAGCGACGAACCAGGAACGTCGTTAAACGCTTTTCACAATGTCACACACGATTCCTTTACGTGGATCCGGTCTTTCTTCCAAGGTGACATTATTCCATTTTGGGATTTCCATTCCAAGTTTTTACATATTCATATTTTCACGCATAAGTCTTCATTACCAACCCGTACGGATCATCTTCGTTTTGTGGCACAAGTCGAGTCGAAATTGAAAACGATCCCTGGATTTCGTTGCGGGAATTACACCTACGAGTCGGAGTCCCTCAAACACTTTCGTTCATCCATATTTCTCGGAATGGTTGGTGATGATGTGAAAGAGGAACTCTTACAAGCGATATCTACATTCTGTCTCGGTCACGTACGATTGCCTGATAAATGTATTGCATCTGAAATTCTTTCCAAAGAATTCCTTCCGAGTTTTGTCGAATTGAGTTTGTGAATTTATCATTTTACAAATACTTAATTTCAAGTTGTGGAAAACCATTTGTCTCTTCCGGGTTTTTCATAGGCACAATCGGTTTCGACGGACAGAAGAAGGTCGAATATTCACCAAGGTAGCCCGCGAAAACAGAGTGACGTCCCTTGCATATCGGACAGTGAAACGTCCAATACACGTACGCTTTCTTGTGACACCTCATGCATATCATGATATTTGACAACTGGTCGATCTCTTCCCAATCTGATTCCGTCATCTCTTCTTTCGATTGTCTCCGTTTGCGAATTTCAATACTCTTTAACCTTTCCCACAGAGCATCGTCTCCACATTCACACTCCAAGCACATGATTTTTGTACGAAGATGCCGACAAAAGACGTATCGGGATCGTGTAAACTTCGAATTGATTCCAGCCGATCGAAATCACACGAACACGTGCTGTTTTACCTTCACGTTGAAGAATCTTCACAACAGTACCAGCGCGTATTCTTTGATAATCCTGACACACAACCGGCATCAAAACATATTTTGGAAACTACGACGAAGGAGACTGTCGCCGAATCCCATTCGTGTTACACACATTATTCTTACTAACCGCAAAGTTTCGCACATATTTTCTTACACACGCATCATCACAATATTCTCATTCACAAATGGGCCGTTACAAGAAGAAGAACAATAACGTTAAGACTTCTTCTACACCTTTGATGACTTCTTCTTCTGTTTCAAACGCTTTCAGACACCCGAGGAATTACATACCAACAACGATTTCTGACTTTCTGTATGTGTACGATAAACGTCAGACTATTTTTCAAGTGGAAAAGACGGTCCATTCGGATTATCTTGTGATCGACACGATCATACGTACGAAGTTTTCGTCGAACGTTTTTCTCGAACGTGCTTTGGAGTACACACGCTTAGCTCATACGCTGTCGAAAGGTTATTCAGGTCCCTTCCCGTTTGAAAAGTGGTTGGTTGACATTGGTGTTCGTTCGGGATTCGTTCGACCTTTGAGTGAAGACGAGAAGGTGTTTGTGACATCCGTTTCATTCTGGGCTTTCCTTCAGTTCATCGGACGTCGAAAGAATGAAGGTGATGAAGATTTTCAAATCTCCCGAGGAGTTCGTGACTTTCTTGACTCTCACTTTTGAGAATGTGTGAATCGATTACGCTCTGTAACAAAATCATATTTGTTGTTGAAAGAAAATAGAAAGCAAATCAATCGAATCCCATTTCGTGAAATGGAAGAACCAGTCAAAAAGCGTCGTGGAAGACCTCCGACGAAGAAAAATATTCACCATCCACAGACTCCGCAAGAGTTTGAATCATTCGACGAAGATGCAGCAGCAGGACCTGCCGCTGTAGACAATGAACCGAAGAAAAAGAAGAATGCACAACCTTCGGATGCACTTCGAGAACTTTCAAAGCAAGTAGGATATCGAGGTATCCCTGCTGCGTTGGTGGGTGACGCAAGGGAGCGTTTCGGAGACGAAGTAGTATCCAAACTTGTCGCTCATTGTGAAAACGACGAATCCAAATTTACAGCGCATTTCATCGTCCTCTCCCAAACATGTAGAGGAAGAGGAGAAATTCCGGACAACTTCCTTCAGGATCCGTATTGGTCCATGACAGAAGAAGAGCGCGAGCGTATGATGGAAGAGGCTTTCGATGTGGAAGATGATTCTGTCGAACTGAGTAAAGTCAAACCGGGAACGTTTATCTGTAGAAGATGCAAAGGGAATCGAATTCTCCAGTGGGAGAGACAACTTCGGTCCGCGGACGAAGCGGCTTCGCAATTTTTCAAGTGCGCAGATTGCAGGCACATCTGGAGAGAAGATTAAAACCCTTCTTTGTATACTGCGATTTTCTGATTGAGTACTTCACTCTTTACAAGTTTTGAATACAACTTCTTACATTCCCTTTCGAATTCCGTGTGCATTTTGTTTGCGAGATCATTCGATGCCGCGGTTTCGTATTGATTTCGTTCATCTTCCGATGCAGATTGTAACACATCATTTCGTACTTTGAATGCCAGATTTGCGAGTTCTTGGTCCAACGCCCACTCTGGGATGATCTTCTGGACTTTATCATCCACTCCGTCGAAGACGGACAGAATGCGTACAATCCGTCCTGTACTACAAACGACTCCTGTTCTTTCAACGGCCGAGTCTAACTGGTGAACCAGAATCTCCATCAAGTTATCTTTGTTCGGATCCGATTGAATTTTTGAAACGATCTGACATAAGATTTCCTTTTCGGACTTTTGGAATCGCGAATGCACTTCGTTTGTCATACTCGAAAGAACACGTTGGATCTTGAGAAGCTCACATTGTGTTTTTGCACATGCCGCGACGATTAAATCGCACGCTTTCTCAAATGTAACGAGATTGGTTGTCGTCGTCGCATCCATCACTTCCTTCGCACAATTCAATACCGTTGACGAATGGACATTTTGGTTATCGTTGTTTACTCGAACCTGAACTCGTGCGATGTCCTGAATGTTTGCCGGTTGAACACCGACTGGTCTTTGTGCAGGGAACAAGATCTCTTGCAAACGAGGGTCGTCGTCGTGAACCACTTCGAAATCGTGTATACCTCCAGCAAGTGTTTCAACGACATGATGTACGACGGCATGACCATGTAAATCGTTTACTAAGTTTTGCCGAATATCCCGATTCTCATTTCTTTGCCAACGAACTGGTACGGAAATGTCTTCGAAACGTGTAAGAATCCGTGCCAACTCAAACGGGAAATCTGGTGACAATGATGTAGCACCTCGAACAATGTCGTTGTCTGCACCACCTCGCATCATCATATCCATCGTTTCGGTGTAGCGTTGACGCGCCGTTGCCGTGATGTGACGTGGGAACTTGGATGCATAGTCTTGTATCGTTTGATAAATCCGACATGCAGTCACTTTGTCAGGATTCACCGAATTGTGAACTCCTGTGCGATACAATTCTGCAATCATCAATACAGCTTCTGGGTTTCGTTCACGTTCGATGGATTCGAAGAGTAATTCGTATGCAGCCCGACCGTCTGGACGATCGCCGCGCATGAACTCACAACCACGTTCGTAACTCGATTGAATTGGAATCGGAATTGGAGGAACTGAAATCGGAATTTGACTTATCGGTTCCATTCGCATGTTTGTTTGAATGTTTGTTTGAATGTTTGTTTCAATTTGTTGTATAGTCTGTTCAGGTTGTTGTTGCACCACATTTAAGTCATGTACATTCAAAAAACGTAGTGGTTCTTCGAATGTAAATCGACTGGATCTCTTCCAAAAGAATTGGCGGTACACAAAATAAAAACATATGATCACACTAAACACACGAATGAATAATCTCAATCTTGTTTTTGTTTTCATTCGAGTCTTTTATTTTCAAGCGTCTGGAAAAAATGATTGAAACAATCGCATTTTGAATCTCTCTAAATTAAAGTTCATTATTTACACAACACATCCCCAATCGATCCGTCCTTCCTATTTCTCTTTCCTTTTTCTTTCTTACTCAACGAACACAACCGACTCATCGTCCGACTCCTCCTCCTTCTCCGACTCTCCGTCCGACTCATCCTCCGACTCATCCTCCGACTCATCCTCCGACTCATCCTCCGACTCTTCCTCCGACTCTTCGTCCGACTCTTCGTCCGACTCTTCGTCCGACTCTTCCTGATTGATCTCTTCATCCCAAAGGGAGTCAGCGAAGTAACGTCGGAATGGGAAACGTGTATCAAGTCCGACGGAAGAACGAACCACGAAGGTGGGTCCACGGTACATCACAGCCGTCACCACACACTTCTCACAGTTGATATGAGCCAACACTCGATCGGAGATCTTGGTGGAAAGAGGTTTCTTCCCCCAGTTCGAGAGAGCGTGGTAGTAGGGGTCACCCATCTTGTAGTGTCGTGAAAAGACGTCAACCCGACGGTCGTCGATGACGACGTAACAAGATCCGTCGGTGAGATCAAACGTGATCATCGTCTTGGTGTTGGAGAGCAGACGTTCACGAACCTTACGGGAAACCAGCGTTGTCTTCTTGGGGGGGTTCACCCAAATCTTACGAAACTCCGACCAAGACGACACTTTTACCTCCACGACTTCGTGATTCAGGAAATGAACACATAAACCATCAATACCAGCGATCATCTGGCCAACATTTTGAGCTTCGGTGGTCATTTTCTTTTTATATCGAACTTGTTACATGCAAAACTATGAAAATACTGAAAACGCATGGACTGTCTGGATACTGGAACTGTCCATCGGAAACTAGCCGAAAGTAGCCGTTAATCTTATGCATAACCGTTAGTTAGTTACATTATTAACATTTATAAACTACAAATATTGTTTATATTACAGGGCACGCTCAAGCTCGTCAAGTTCCCTAAGCCACATGTCCTCAACCGACGTGGCACGCAGGGTATCGATTTTATTCGTAGTGGTCTGAACCTCAAGACGGAGTGCTTCAACCTTGGCACGAGTAAGGCTACGGAGTTTCATGTCGAGAAGGTAGTCGTACCCGTTCGTCGAGAGTCCGATTTCGTGTCCGAGTGGGAGTCCGAGCTTCGCAAGGTCAGTGAAGATATCAGCGTCCTCGCGATTTTCAAGAATGAGCGTTCCAGCCAACTTCGCTTCGATGAAAGTAACCCGCGCTTGTGCGACACGGAGTTCACGGGTAAGAATCCCGAGAATGTGCTCCTTACGCTTGACATAACCGGCGTGACGCGCTTGGTAGAAATCGACATAAATCTGCTGAATCGACGCGTACTTTTGGATATGCGAGCTCTTTCCCGACGTGTACAAGTGTACATTGGAGATGCTGACCTTGTTCTGCATCTTGAGCATTCTCTCAAGGTCGTCGGTGGTAAACTCGGAAGCATCCGAAATGGCCTTCCGCTTGCGTTCAGCAGCAACCGCAGATGCACTTCCAGTCTCCAGTTCGAGAGCATGCGCTACAGCATCCATTCCAGTCAGTGCTTCCATCGCCTGGGGGAGTTGCACATGAACATCGACGCGTTCATCATCCACCATCCATTCAAACTCCGTAATGCGTCCCTGCGACTGAAGCTCTTCAAGGTGCGCCTTGAACGGAGACGACCACACACCCACCGGCAGTTCGGTGATGTGGTAGCGGTTGCTCCCTTCGGCATTGTACGTTCCCCGGACGATGAATTTGTTCGAATCGGTCTGATCGGGCACGACGGAACCACGGAACTTATTCCACCAGGGAATGTAAGAGACGGAATGGGATCCGTGTGCCTGAACGATTGCACGGACGTTTGCAATGACCTCACGGGGATTCGACGGGGGTAACTTGGTGGAGAAGCCGGTACCGATGCCCTCGGCGCCATTAACAAGAACCATGGGGATAATCGGGAGATACTCGACGGGTTCGATGGATTGACCGTCTTCCTCAAGGTATTCCAGGATGGGGTTATCCTCGGAGCGGAAGATGAGCGAAGCATGGTTGGAAATCCGTGTGAAGATATAACGAGGGCTCGCATGATCACTACCGCCCTCCAGACGAGTACCGAACTGACCAATCGGCTCGAGCAGGTTGATATTGTTCGACCCGACAAAGTTCTGCGCCATGTTCACAATGGACGCCATCAAACTCTGCTCACCGTGGTGATACTGCGTCTCCTTTGCGACGGATGCTCCGAGTTGTGCAACCTTCATTTCCTTGCGAGGGTTATCAAGACCTTCCTTGAAGCAGCCAAAGAGAATCTTGCGTTGGCCCGGTTTGAGTCCGTCAACAACGCTCGGGGTCGTACGGCGAAGATTGTCGTCCGCGTGCTGCTTGTACTCCTTGTGGATGAACTCCGCAAGGGTAATCTCGCGCTGCTTCGAATCAATCGAGGTCTGAGGATCAAACGACTTCACCCACTCCTTTCGATAATCCGTCCGGTCCTTCGAAAACATGTTCGTAAACAGAGTGCCAATCTCCTCCACGAGTTGCTGGTGTGTACTCGCACCCGCGCCTGCTCCTGCACCGGCTCCTGCACCGAAGAAGGAACGGATGTCAGTATTCCGTTCGACGTACCGCGTGAGTGCGAGTCCTTTAAAGTACTCCATGGCTTCGTCCTTCGTGGACGTACCAAGACCCTTGTAGTACTTGACCTTCCATCCGGACAAATCGCCTCCATTCTCCTCAAGCCACGCGCGGTAATCCGGCACGGAATAGAACGGGATCACTTGCTTGTTCTTGGTAATCTTCAGTACGGGCGTGGGAAGACTCTGAACGAACCCCGTACGGAGCAGATGAGGCCAGAACCGAGCGAAGATGTTCATCACAAGCGCCTTGATATGATACCCGTCGGTATCCTGATCGGTGAAGATAACCAGCTTGCCATATCGCAGGGTCTTACGTTCGTCGTCCGTCTCGTACTGCTTGCCTTGCTGGAGACCGAGAATCTTCTTGAGGTAGGTGAACTCTCCGTCGGGTTTGTTGAGATCCGTGAGCGCCGCGTTGGTGACATTCAGGATCTTACCCTTGAGTGGGAAAATGCCGAAGCGTTCACGGTCTTTACGTGCAGACAGACCAGCAACCGCGGTGGCCTTTGCGGAGTCTCCCTCGGTGATGATGAGAATACACTGGTCGGATTTCTTGGTACCGGCCCAGGGTGCATCGTCGAGTTTGGGGATTCCTGAAAGATGATTAATCTTTCTTCCGTCCGAGTTCTTGAGAGCAGCTTGGGATTTTCCGCGCAGTTGATCGAGAACACCTTCGACGACATCAAGCGACATGAGCTTTCGGACGAATGCCGGAGGGAGATCACAAGTGGATCCAAACTCCCGGACGGGGCTCTTGAGACACTCCTTGGTTTGCGAAGTGAACTCCGGGTTCTCGATACAGGAATCCACAAAGATCCAGAGACGGTCTTTGATCATCCGGTTCAGGGTCTTGCAAGCTTCCAGCAGAGCCTTGTCGGTTCCCTTGGCTCGGGCACGGAGCGCAGAGACGATCGTGTCGAGGATCTGATCGACAACGTATGCTTGGTGTGTACCACCGAGCGGGGTCCACATGCCATTGACAAAGGAAATCGATTTGTGACCAACATCGGGATTCACGGAAACAACAGCGATCTTCCAGCGATCGTTCACAACGGCGTGAACCTTGGAAGTGGCGTTCGAGATCGCGGGGAATACGTCAAGGTACTTGACGAGATTGTCGCATTTGATCTCCTGGCCCTGGAAGGTAACCGTCACTTTCGTACCAACGGTGGCGGCAATGTCGATCGTAGCCTTGAGCATGACTCCGATGAAATCGTCATCAATGACATTCTCTTTTCCAAAGCGCGAACTGTCAAAAATCCAAGAGATTTTTGTGAACGGGCGGGCCTTGACACCCTCAATGACGACGGCGGGTTGCACATTCGCCATGTTATCGGTCCAGGTTTGCGTGTACCTGCGACGAGTTCGTGCATCCACTGTTTCGACGGTAAAGCGACGCGAGTAAATGTTGGTCAGTTTCGCACCGAATCCGTTGCGTCCTCCGACGATTCTGCGTTGGGAATCGTCGTAGTTGGTGGAAGTCAAAAGTCTTCCGAAGATAAGCTCGGGGTTGTAGGTGTGGTACACGGGGTGCATTTCGACGCTCACACCATCTCCATTGTTCGAAACGAAGATCTCGCCAGTCTGTGCGTTGAATCCAACATCGATCCGGTTGCACTTCACGTCGACATCGGTGACGACTGTGCGATCACGGGCGTTGTTGATGATTTCAAAAAACAATTGAGCGAGACCGGGACAATAATCGAATTCACGTTCGATGATTTCAAACGGGTACGAAGGAACAACCATAGGAGTCTCCAGAGGTTCTGTGGGACCCGCGGCAGCAAATTCTCCGGCAGATTCAGCAGGCGCATCCACAGAAGCAGGAGCAGATTCTCCAGCAGATTCGGATGTAGATGTAGACACTGCACCAGCTCCTGCACCGGCACCGGCGGCAACAGGTTTCATTCGAGCAATGAAACGAGTGACTTTACCGTATCGCGTGGTTCCGATGTAGGTGTCGGGACGATGGAGTACATGTTCCCGTTGTGAGAGATTGACGATTTCGTTCTTTTTGGGTGGCATGTTTTCTTTTTGACTTTAATCGATGCGTTCTTCTTTTTCATCCTTCTTGGAGTCATTCCACTATTCTTTTCTAACCGACCGTGATACCTCGAATGGAAAGCTTATGTGAATTCTAGAAAATGAAATGCCAAAACAAAAAAGGATGGGAGCTGTAAAATCACGAACAACGGTTTCAGAACCACCTCCGCTGAATAGTCGTTTCACATGGGAAGAATATGCGCGTTTACGTGCGTTGACCGGACCGGTCTATGAGATTTCCGAGGGTCTTTATGTGTATGAATTAACCATCGAAACCGCCGAACCCACTGAGCATGAAGAAGAAAAAGAAAAAGATGTAGTGGAAGTCCGTTTCTTTTCTGAATCTCCGTTGTCGGAGGGAGTTGTGTATTTGAGTTTATCTGGATATAAAATTGTTTTCGAGCATTTCCACAATCGTGGTGTGGAGGTTTATGAGAAACTTCGTTCGGGGCTTTTTGTTCCGGTGTCAACCCAAAGACGAAAACGGCGTTTTTTCGATCGTCCTCGTGTGTATTTAAATCCTGCGACTGCACCACGAGTATTCCAAGAGTCTTTGGAAGGAAGTACAGATGCAGAATACCTTCAATTCATATTCGATTGAATTTTTTTTCTTTTTTGAATCTTAATAAATACAACAACAAAAAATGTCAACTCCTGCGATTACTTGGTCGACTGCCACTCCTGTGCCTACGAATCAGGCGAAGTTCACAACCACCGTCGTGTCTGCCAAGCGCGTCGAGGGCGCTGGCGTGTACCAGCGTCACCCTCTGGGTGCGTCGGCGCTGCTTGTGCCCCCCGGTTCCGTGTCTGCCTTTGCGGGTATTTCGGTCCCCGGTGGTTGGTTAAATTGCGACGGTTCTGCGATTGACCGTACGATTTATGCGGATCTCTTTGCTGCCATCGGTACCACGTTTGGTGCGGGCGATGGCGAGACGACTTTCAACATTCCTAACTTGCGCGGCCGCAACATCATCGGTCTGAATCCGAGCGAGACTGACTTCGATGCACTGGGTGAGACCGGTGGTGAGAAGCGCCACACCCTCACGATTGCGGAGATGCCCGCACACACACATACAATTACAGATGTGCAGCATGCGCATACTGCGACCGATAGTGGCCACACGCACTCGTACGTGAACCAGGTGGGCAATCAGAACACAGACAACGCCTTCGCGTCACAAACTGCGGCCGATGACGCGGACTATGGTCAGACGACCGGTGTGGGTTATGCCAACATCACCGTGGCACCTTCGTATACGGGTATCACTGGCACGAACAGCACCGGCGGCAGCCAGTCGCACAACGTGCTGGACCCGTACATGGCCCTGCGTTACATCATCAAGGTGTAATAATTAAAGTACATAAAACGAAAATATCCTCCTATATGTGAAAACAATTGCACTTAATTTGCAAGTTCCCATGAATTTATAATAATATCTGCATGGGAACTTGATTTTTTCTTGAATGAAAGTTTTGTATATGTTTGATTTATTGTTTTACTACTTTTTAAGCGGTCTCGAAAACGAGGTATCCGGAAAACGTCAGCAAAGGGGCCTGACCAATGACGGACATGCTCGTGGCCTTGGAGAAAGGAGCAGTGTACGCACGCACATCCACGGTGACTTCAACATCGTACAGAATCAGCTGGACCTGGTCGCCCGCACGCAGTGACAGTGTAGCGGCGAAGCTACGATCACCCACCGCAGGATACGACACGGACTCGTCAGCGGCACTCGTGACTTTCAGATAGAAATCATCCGAGTTCGACAGAATACCGCTCTCGAAGCAATACAGACCGTTCACGGGAGCAGTGTACACACCGGTCGCGGGATCATAAGCAGAGTGGGACTCAGTCTCGTCCACGGCCTGGAGGATAATCGGGGTCTGGGTGTTGTCCGACGAGAATGACGTAACGCCGTTCAGAGTGCCGTACGCACGGAAGAAGTAGTGCGAGCGCAGGCTCGACTTAACAGCACCCGTCGTAACGCGGGGGAACACGCCACGACCGGCAGCAACGGGCACGGGGTAGCTATCTGACCAATTGATAGAAGGGGTCGACATTTTTAAATTGATTTTTTTATTTTATAGTTTCCTATAAATTATTTTTTAAGCGGTCTCGTACACCAGACGGCCCTCGAAGGTGGTACGGGGGGTCGAGGTCAAAGAGCCCAGAGTGAACGACTCATCATTGTAGTCCTTCAGACGGAGACGGCCGTCGTCGACGAACAGGAACACCTCGTCACCGGCCTCCAGGAACACCTCGGTGCAGAAACCGTTGGCCTCACCCCAGGTAGGGGTAACGCCGATGTACTGAAGAGAGATATTCTCCTCACCGCGCACACGGCGCAGCGAAGCGTGCGAGTTGCTCTCCGCCGAGTAGCACACGGCAGCGAAGCGGTACAGGCCACTGACAGGAGCAGTGTAGCGCTTGGTCTCAAGCGAGAAGGCAGACGAGCTGATAGGGTCCACGTTCGTGAAATCCACAACATTATCGCCGTCAGTGGAGTTACCACCGTAGGCCTTGAAGTAGTACAGGTTGGCAGGGACGGCCAAGAAAGGAGCCGTGCGCTGCGACACGGAACCGGTCGTCAGCTTGTTCACAGTCAGGGCCTGAACGGCCTTGCCGCTGTACACGGGCACGGGGGTGCTCTCAGTCCAGTTGATAGAAGGGGTCGACATTTCTAAATAGTTTTTTTTTCTTATAGTGTCTAATATTTTTTTTTCATTTGTGATTAAAACAAAATTCAATCAAATGAACGATTTTCAAAGACTTGTGTTGGCATACATTATTTTTATTGTTGTGGACCTTCCGTGGTTGCTCTTTAGCAAAAAGTATTGGTTGAAAGTAGCAGGTACGGATTCATTCGACCCGTTCCCCGCAGCGTTGTTGGCATACGTCGCCCTTGCGGTGGCTGTGGTTTACATTGGTTTACCCCTTGCGAAGCATTATACAGAGCATCCGATTTTGATTCCGGGTATTCTATTGGGTTTCACAATTTACTTCTGTTTTGATATGACGAATCGTGTGATCTTTGGCAAACGGTATCCGTGGTGGCTGGCTTTTGCGGACACAGTATGGGGGATGATAGCAAGCACGGTGACACTGTGGCTTGTCACAAAATTCAATTGAAAAAAAAATATATTTCGCATGAAAATAAAAACGAAAACAAAAAACAATGTCGGTTTCTTCTGTGAATTGGTCACTGTCAAACCCTACCGGTCCTTACAGCGGTCGCAACACTTTCGCGACTGTGAAGACAAATCAGCTGCGCTCGAGCCTGCGCGCGGCCTACTATTTCAAGGCGTACGGTTCGGTGACCGGCGCGACCTCGTTCACCGCCCCTGCGGACGCCGAGGCCACGATAATTCTGGGCGCTGTCGACGAGACGGAGACCAACACCGTGACCTACAACCCGGCTACGGGTGTGTTCACCGCGCCCGTGCGCGGTCTGTACTTCTTCGAGGTGTGCACGGAAGACTCGTCTGACATTCATCTCAAGGTCACATCGGGTGGTTCGTCGTACTACCCCCTGCACGGTGGTCACGGTTTCTCGGGCGAGGTGGCTCTGGAAGAGGGTGACGAGGTTCGTTTGACGGTGTACGACGAGGCGAACGTCTCCGTTAGCTCCTACAACCCCCCTTTCATGAAGTCGTACCTGATCCTGGGTAACGCTCCCCGCACGACTTTCGGTGGTCGTCTGTCGATTGCATTGAACTCGATGTAAATGAAAAATGTGCCCATACGATAAATAAATAATAAAAAAAGAAATGCCTGGGAAGAAACAACCTTCCAAACAAGAGATTCGTGAACTCGAAAATCTCCTCGATGAAATGAAGAAAATTCAATTCATTGATGAAAATCCTCTTGACCCCGACTTCATTTCACACATGGAAGCCATTCGGAGACTGACGGAAAAAATTCAGAAACTCAATTTAGGTGAAGAAGGTGGCGAAGTGATTGTCATTTCGTCTGATGATGAATCTGATGCTGATGCTGACGCCGAAGGTGCAGGTGCAGGTGCGGGAGCCGGTGCTGGATCTTCTTCAAGTCGGACAACTGTGATTTTCAAGAGAAGTCGTAGTGGGAGTGGGAGTGATTCGGAGAGGGAAATGCCCGAGAGGAAGAAGGTGGATCATGTGTCCGACGAGATGAAATCCGATTTGAATAAGGAAGTTGGTGAATCGGACTTGGCGTATTATGAGCGTCTTGTGCAAACCAAACATGCGGCAAATCGTGTGATTGCAGAATTGCGTAAATCGATCGACGAATTATCGAATGTGCAGACAACAGGCGAACGTGCTGTCCAAGATCTCGAGTACAACCAAACTGTCAAACGTCCAATGATTGAACGCGAAATCGCTTCTGTGGAAACTCGTATCGAAGAGATCGAAAGCAAAATTTCATCCGCTCGTACCAAACGTGAAGTTCGTATGAAGTACGCTACTCCCGCGGATGCTGCTAGGTTTGAAAATTCTTTCGGCCGGCGTCGTACGAAATCATCGAAGAAACACGCACGCGGCACGAAGCAGCATGTTACGTTTAACGATTTTTTCGATGCGTATATGCGTAAACATTCGAACGGTATTCTTCCACTGTCCGTGTTGCGTCACAAGGCGGCCCGGAAGTATACGATGGGGTTGATGAAGTTTTTTATGTAGTGGTACTGAGTAAGTGTTGAGTGAATGGTGTCTGTCTATACAGACAGTCCCAAGTGAAAATGTTTCCGATTGTAAAACTAGATAATTTGTGAAATCGTCAATCCAAACTGCAAAAAATGTCATTCATTGAGATTTCTTCGGCTGTTCTCGCTCTGAGTGACAAGTCTCTGATTCAGATGGGTGTTTCGGATGTCATGTCGGGTGATGCTTATCCGATTATGCTTTCTGACGAAACTCGTGCTTCGATGGATCGGACTGTGATCCGGAGGATTCGTCAAACTATTCTCGACCGTACCTATTACGAGTTGAGTCGTATGAAATTCGATTGTGAGTCTTCAGACTTCCAACTGGTTCTTCGAAATATGAATTCGTTGGCTTCGATTTACTCGGAGGGTTTGATTGGTAACTTCCTTTTCACCCCGTGGATTTTGGGTATGGGTGTTCGTATGGGACTTCTTATGAAAGACTATAACACGGTCCTGTCGATGTCGGATAGGATTGTAATGGCTGCTACTTCGTTGTACACATTCGTCCGTACGGGTTTCGATGTGTACAACTTGGACTCGATGAAGTTTATTCCTGGAAATCTGGAGTGGAATGTTCGTCTTGTTTACAGTCTTTTTTCGACCTCGATGGTTGATCGTAAACGGAACGGAGATGTGTACGGTTTGGCTGCTTGGTTTTTGACCAAGGGTGGGATCGAGAAGTTGACCCTTGACGATCTGACCCAATTGTATTATGCTGTTCGTGATATCCGAATTCCGGCTGAGGAGTGGCCTTCTCAGGTGCTCCTGAGGAAGTTCCCAAACGTTTTGATGGAGGAGGTTGAATAGAAAACAATAAGTCATTCTCATAACTTCATTAGATTCATTTTTTAAGTCCATTGAATTGTCCTCCTTCCCTTTCGTTCGAGTTCATCGATCCATTCATCGACTTCTTCACGAACTTCGAGTGAAGCGATTCTGTATAATTTTGAATAAAGATTTGTATTCTTTGTCCATGCTTCGACAATTGCAATTGCCGGAACACGGCAAGAATTGGTTCTAATTGCATACATCAATACATCTTCCGGAGCTTCATGACGAACCAAGTACGCAATCGATCGATCCCAAATGGTGTATCCAAGGTTCACAGCACTTTTCAATGCATCGATACTGTGCGTAAAGAACCCCCGGTTATCCACAAGGCTTTGGATGCTTTCGTACGGGTATTTTTTACGGTGTGTCTCGATCACATGAAAACAATCTTTGTTCACAAGAGCGACCTGTGGACATTGACTCGGATTCAAAAGTTTTTGATGAAATAGCAAATCAAAAACTTGCGCGGCTGCCATTTTTTTGCTCGATTTTCTTAATTTGTTGTTTTCTGAACCGTTTCGATGAAATTGGAATCAGTCTATATTTTTTTAGTTGTCAATACTATATTCTCCACAATATAATTTACGTGTCTTTAGATTTTGACTTTTATGTAATCCACAAATTATTCCTAGACTTTACACAAACGTGTAGTCACCACTCCAGAAGAAGCCGCCGTTCCTTAAGTTGGTCAGACGGGTCGCGTCCAGGCCTGAACGGAAGAGACGCGGCCGTACGTCCTGTCCGTCGCCATTGATAATGATCGAAGAAACACGGACGTTCCTGTCTTTCTGTGCAACTGGATCGATAGCGTCATTTACAAACTGAATGGTCACTTTCGTCAAATCCACAAGTCGGGGGGTCTTCACAACGATCTTGGTTCCTTCCGCCGGGATTACATAAACACCTGGAGCAAACGTCCCGTCCTCGTTCAAAGTTCCTCCGGGAGCTGGGTAAATAAAGCCATCCACAAGCACGCGTAGCTGTTCGTTACCCACGTCGCCCTTTGCCTCGATTTCAATCGTTCCAGTAACCGAAGGTAAGGTCGAATTTGCCTGTGTGGACGGGTCGAGTCCCGTTGGTTCCGTTTGGAATGTAAGTTCGCCACCCCAAAACCACAGTCCATTGCTAATGTAAGCCTGTTTGTCACTACCCTGGTACAAACGACTCCGCATATTTTCGTTCGAGCCGTTCACATAGATGGATGCGATACGGATGTTCGTGTCAACACCATTTGTGTCACGTGTGGGTGAGATGTCCTTGAGGGTAACGTTTGCAAGGTTGACCTTACTGGGCGTTTCGATACGGATCTTTTGAATATCTTTGGTCAGATTGAAGGCTTCCTGTTTAGGGTAACGGATACCATCAATGGTCACGACCATTTTTTCGGCACCGGTATCACCCTTGAGGGCGATCTCGAACAATCCTCCTACTGTATTCGAAGTGGGTGCAGGTACAATCGTCTGGTTCGGCGGCTCGGGAATGGCCGGATTCGAAGCGGGTGCAGGTTCATCCGACTGCTCCTTTTTCTTCTTTGTTGCAAAATATGCGATTGTGAGCAAAATCAAAATCACGACGACAACCCACAACATTTTTGTTTTTTATTTTGAAGACAAACACACAAAAATTTACCACTCATTTATTTATGGTTTTCGATGTTTCAATTTCTTTGCTTTGCAAAATTGCTTTTGTGAAAATCCACGCGGTCGCTTGCAATTGATGCTCCGTTTGTATTTGAGAGACCATTTTTTGCCGAAGTACGAAGTTCGTTTTTGCATTACAGACAGCCACATAATTCTTCCAAACACAATCGCCATCGTAAGAACTCCGACGACAATCCAAACAAACTGAAGCATAGCCACCATTCGAAGAGCATCCGAGAAAGCCGCCTCACCAATCGTCGCAACATCAACAGCACTTTCTGCCTTTTCAATCAAATTCATACGTAATCCTGTCAAACTCCCTTGTGCCGTGAGATGGAACGTCTCCCAGAACGAATTGAAACGACGAGCTGCCGCGTTGTAAACTTCCATACGCGTTCCTTGCAACGGTCCGGATTGTGCGAACATGTCGATTACCTTGTTTGCCCATTCTGGAATGTCTCCTTCCGCTGAAACAGAAAAGAATCCACGAAGCATCGGCAGACGTTCTGGGTCGGGGAGAATTGCACGAACCGCTTGTTCGGTCGTTGGAACGATCTGTTCAATCATTCCTGAAACACCGGCACGCGTCGGGATTTCTGAACTCAAGAACACTTTCGCGGCGTTGATGGTGTTGGAAACGATCGATCGTACGTGCACACCTTCGAGTGCTTCCGTTGCAGTTTCTAAAAGTGTTTCTGGGATTTGCCGTGTCAGAGATGTGAGTTCTGTTTGCATTTCAGCGAGTGTACCTTCAGGAACTTGGAAATGAATGAGTTGTTGGATATTTTCAGAACCTCTTGTCAAGAATTGTTCCGGAGGAATTCCAAGAATGTAAGATGTCAATAAAACCAAGAAGACACCATGTGCTGTGATATCCGAAATTCCGGAACCGACGGGGACCATGAGCCGTTGTTGGATTGTAATGAGTGTTGTGTCCATGGCGGACGGCAGTTGTGCGGCGAGCAAACGTGGGATGTCTTGGATTTGGTAACTCATCGTACGAGCTACTTCCCCAACTGCGAATTGAGCGACGTACAAACTTCCTGCGACACCGACTCCGAACATACTTCCTGCTGCGATTCTCCAGTTTTGTTCAGACGGATCCAAACAGAATCTCTGAATGGAATTCACAACATCTTTCATTTGCAAATCTTTCGAATGCATCACTGCTTCGACCAAGGCACTCTGATAATCCGCAATCGATTGACCGACCTGTTGAACAAACATACTTGTCGAAGGCCTCGGCACAGGTGCACCTTCGTAAACAGGAACAGCGTCTGGGATTGTAATGACTTGTTGTAGATCTTCTTTTCTCGGATTCGGATGTCGAAAGAGTGGATCCATGAAATCGGAATGTCTCATTCCGAAATAAGAATTCCACAAACGAGAAACCTTCCGGACTCGTTTGAGTTTTGAGATCGAGGACATATTTATTTTATTTCGAAACTTTTTAAAAAATCCGACGAACAAATTTTTAAATCATCTTGACTTTGAGATTTGGTTTTTCGCCTTTCTTCGATTTACGAAATTGATCTTGGAATTCGTTTGATCTTGTCTCTCCTGATGAACCCGCTCCTGCACTTGCAGAACCCGCACCTGCACCTGCACCTGCGCTTGCGCCAGCACCCGCACCTGCCGCACTTGCCGCTGCATTCTGAGGAATGTCGTCATCATAATACGGATTGAAGTTTTGTTGATGATACTTCCACATACTTGAATGGAAGCATCTGCGTTTCTCAGGTGGGAGTGTGAGCCATGTCGATTTGTATTTGATATCAAGAACTTCACCGGTTCGAATGGGAAGTTCGTCGAAGGACGGATCTTCATCATTCGGTCTTCTCATGAATGCCCGATCGACAGCCTGAACCTGCATTCCATCTTCGAACATGATGTCACATTTTTGACTGGGATGCACACGAAGTACTTGTGCGGATTCGTATTTCGACGCGGCGCAGTAATAGAAAATACAGTCTTCTAGTTTTCCGGATCGTGAGTTGTTATCGAGAACGATGCAATTGAAACCGGTTGTGCATCGTTGCATAATTTGATGGAAGGCGTCCGAGGTCGGAATGATTCCGAAGAAGTTCTTCCAGAGTTTCTCACGATTGGCATGAACATTGTCACGAAGTGCGAACACGAAATCAATTTGGTTACGAATGTCGGGTGTGATGTCCATACAATATTGCATGGTGACGATGACAGAGATGTTATTGTTTCGTCCGTTCATAAAAATGAAACGTGTGGATTCGTCTTTCAAAATGGTTTTGTTGTCGTACATGATGTCATCGAGCATGAGGAGTTGATGAAAACGCGGATTCGTCTTTCGGATTTTCTTTTGCATTTTCAAAAAGTTTGCAATGACACCCGAGTCCCAACGATCGTGAATGAATACTTCGGGAAACATCACACGATAATCAATCAAAGAAGCTTCTGTCGGACATACGACGACCCCTGCGTGAATTTTGCGAATGTAAAAGAGGAGGTCTTGCACAAGTGATGTTTTTCCCGAACCGGATTTTCCGAGAATCAAAATCTTTGGTGGACGGTTGTGTCTGCGGTAATGTTCTAAAAGCGCCGGTTCGAATCGGCGAATGTTCAATTCGATTTCAGATGAAGGTGTACTGGACATGAAAAAAACAAAAACACAACTTTATTTTTTTACAATATAAAAACGAAATTGTTTCACAAATTCCGACCGAACGAAACTTGTAAAAAATTTTCAAATGCCCAAACAATCAAATAGATGATTGACACATTCCTGTTGATCAAAAGTCTCACAACTTGAGTTGACCGTCCTCTGAAGAGTTGAAACAGGTTTTTTTGTATGACCGGAAGTCGCAACCGTAGCCACTGCAGCAGCAGTAGGAGAAGAAGCGGTTGGAACTACAATCAAAGCACTCGAAGCGCCCGGAGTTGTTGAAGCCGTCGGTGTAATCGGAGATAACCTCGAAACAAACGATAATTGCACGTGTCGAAGTTGACGAATGTAGTAATCGTTTTCGAGATCACGTTTTGAAATTGTCTTCTTTGGGAAAAATGTGCAAATGACTTTTCCCTTGAGGTAACGATGATTACTGGAAGGAGCGTATTGCGTCAAAACACTAAAGAGTGCCGACTGGGTGACCGTGTCGACAATCGGGAACCGTGTTGAAAGATTCGTCAATACCATACGGTACAACGCAAGGACGTCATAGTCCTTTCCTTCGAATACCGTGAAATAGTACACAATCGGACGAACAATGATTGTGTTTACATCCGCCGTTGGAAGAAGACGACAAAAGTATTCATAGAGTGGATACACAATGTTTCCAATGAATACCTCACGGAAAGCAGCTTTCTCGAATAGAACCCGTCGGAGAAGATTGTGACACTCTGGAAAGAGAATCAAGGTTTCGAAGATTGCTTCGTACACCTTATCGAGAAGAACAGCGTCTTCCCATTTGTGTTTACTTTCTCCATGAAAGTAGATAATCTTTCTGTCCATCTGATTTTGTTTTTTGGAAAAAATAAAGGATTGGAATCGGAAACAAAAGTATTGTAACAGTCCGTGATTCGTACGGACCTGTTAGTTTATGTTTATGTAAAGGATCCTACAAGTTCATGTAACCCTTAGTAGGACGGCGGTTCATCAACTCTGTGTATCTGTGCACACTCGAACGCTGAGAAATGATAAACAGAAAAACGAAAATAAACAGCAGATTCACGATCATGGTAGCCCGAATGGTCTTTGATGCTTTTTCATTTTCCTTGCCTTCGGCATCTTCGAGTACCTTTTTACTTGAGAAGCTGGTATCACCCAGGGACCCATACGCGCCAAGGTACACAGAGGCAGTGGTAAGCATTGCGTAAAACGCAAAGGCCATTCCACTCGCCATGATATCTTTCGAATGCAGAACACTCGTCTTTGATGCCGTAAAAGCCACGAACGCTGTAAAAGCAAAGAAAATCCAACCAAGGATCATCTGTGCCAGTGACGCCTTACGCATGATTTCTAACGCTTTGTTCATTTTCACATCCTTCTTTAAGGCAAAGTAGGTCGCAGTGGATGCAGACGCGAACGCTGCGTAACAAAGCGCTAGCACAATTAAGAAAGTATTTTGAACGGTCATCTATTTATTCTTTATTTTTAATTGTGTGTCACACTTTTTTTTTGAAGCGGATATCAATGCGTTGTTGAAAGTGAATTTTGAGTATTTGAGATTAATAAAAAAAAAGAAAATGAATCACACACACGAGTCATTATTGGAGCCGGGGAATGACGATTTTGTCGAAAAGAATCGGATTGGCGTTCAAGACAAGTTGGTCATGGCACAAACATTATTAAAACGTAGCTCTGATTTGTTGGGATTGATTCAAACAAAACAGGTTCGTGACATGTCCTCACAAGAAATTCGCGCGGTATGGTTAGTGTTTACGCGCGGTGATCTTGCCGATCGTACGGATCGTGAAGCATTTATGATTGACGCAGCTCAACGTGATCAAGTATTTGATTATCTTGAGATTGCTATGGGTATTTCGTTTTCTCCAAACGAAAAGCAAATTCCACATGTGTTTGATAACATTTGGAGATTGTATTGTGTTCATGACATCTATTATCGGAGATTTACGCATCCGGTCAATTTCATCAAGCAAGAAATGTTGGATGACATATGGGCACAGTACGACTCTGTTCAAAATCGAGGACGCGACTTACTCAACACTCCGGAGTTCAAGCTGGCGTTTGAGGATTGTTTTTATATCCGTGGATTGACGATTGCGAAAACAGACATTCAGAATATCAAAAAATGTCTCGAACCGTTTGCACGAAAGACATACAATTTTTCACGTGGCGAAGAGCGCTTTCAAAAACTCTTTCGGAATCACGGACGTCGTCCGGAGTTAGTCGAGTGTTATCGTCAATTTCAACAATTGATGACTCGTTACGTGCCCGAGTATTTGGTTGATACTGCGCGTCGTTTTGCTGCAGTGGATGAATCGCATCCGGGTCGCGACAAGATGATCGAAATATTGAACAATGCTCGTAAGATGATCGACCACGTCCGTCCTTGGGCAGCAGCTGATAACAAGTCTTCTGTGAATCAACTTGACGAAGCGTTGGAAGTCGTCGAATCGGTCAAACCAGTAATGAACACCGCAGCCGATTGAACAGTGTCTTGCAACTTGTTTAGATCCGCGTCATTTTCAATTTCATAATCAAACAAGCCATTGCGATTTTCAGGATTCATTTGAAGATTCTGAACAAATGCTTCAGAAGGGTGTGTCGAAAAAGACTTGATCTCTCTTGACACAAACCATAGTTTCGCCCCGAGCCTACGGAGCATGTTCATTTCATTCTCGAAACGAACATCTGTGACAATGACAACGGTTTCTTCATCTTCTTGTTGAGCAAGTTCCATGATTCTACGTTCCGCAATTTTTACCCAAATGTCGTGGTCTACCTGGTTTCGAAACAAATCCGTCCCGACGAATTGGAGTGCCCGTCTGGGTGTAAATTGACTTCCTGGAAACATCGGACTAATTTTTGTTTCCTTGGAAACGTCATCTTGAAAATCACAATCATCAAATCCGAATGTGATTTTCACGACATCCCTGAGCGCGTCTGCGAAGGCAAATAAGCGAACCTTTCTGTTACATGTATCTGTTAAAAAACGAGCAACTGTGTCCTTTCCCGAACGTTTACAACCGCATAATCCAATAATCATGTTTGTTTAAAGTTATTCTTCGCAAGATACCTAGTACAATATTTCTTTTGAATCGGATGTTTTATTTATTTAAAAAACACGAAGTACATTTACGCAGTGGGAGCAGCGGGCTTGCGCTGGATCTTGCGCTTCTTGATCTCAGGCTCGGGCTTGTTCTCAGCCTCAGTCACCGCAGGCGCCGCAGCAGCAGCCGCCGCAGCAGCGGGAGCAGCGGCCTCGGTCGAGGTGGCCTCAGCAGCAGGCGCCTCAGCAGCCTTCTTGGCAGCCTCCGCGGTCAGCTCGGCCACACGCTGGGCAGTGAAAGCCTCCGACGCGGGGGTGGTGGTCAGCAGGTGACCGAAGTACTTGGTGATACGGTTGGTCTTGATCTTCTCCGAGAAGTTGATGTCGATCACGTTACCAGCCTCGTCCTTGTAGAAACCAGCGGGGGTCAGCTCAACCAGCAGGCGGCGCATCGAAGCCACAAAGGCACTGTTCGCCTCCGCAGCCGAGAAGTCGTACTCGCTCTTGTCGTTGATGACCTTCGCCCAGACACCCAGCGACTGCACGCACTGCTTCACCTGGTTCAGCGACATGATGTCACCCACCAGCTCACGCGCCTTGTCCGACATGTTACCAGCGTTGGAACGCAGGAAAGCAATCAGCTCGGGATGCAGAGTCTTGGGCTGGTTCACACCCACCACCGAGTGAGCAGGGTTCTTCGGGCGACGACGACGGGCCTCCGCGCGCTGGTTGTGCTTCGCCAGCTCCTTCTCCTTCTTCGCCGAAATGTTCTGCATCTCACGAACCAGGCGGGCAAGCTCCTTCTCGTACTCAAGATCAGCCTTGCGCTTGTTCGCCATCAGCTCCGCGATCTTGTCCGAAATAGGAGCGGTCGCCGAAACGAAAGTAGGCTTCTTGTTCACAGTCTGCTGCTCGATCTCCATTTTGATTTTTTTTGGGGGGGATGTCTTTTTTTATTTGATAGGCTCACAGCTTTTCCTAACTCAATTTTAAACGCACTTTGGACCTCTCATTTTTTTACAAAAAAAAATTTTTTTCATACATGGGAATTGCGAAATCAAAAATTTTTTTACAACACGAAATCCTTCGTTCATTTTTTAAGTTAAGACAACACATACGAAATTACTCATCATCCACAAAGAAACAATTCGTCACACCCGCTGCACCTGCACCTGCACCTGCACCTGCACTTTCTTCCAAGACTTCTTCAACTTCTTCTTCTTGTTCATCAACCTTTTTCATTCGAATGATTTCCACATCGAATCCCGAATCTTTGTAGAACTTGACACGTTCGCGTCCTTGGTTGTAAAAAAGACCAAGTGTATTTCGGATGTCAATAATCATTGGACGGAGTGTTCCAACACGTTCTCCAAGGACGCGTCCAACTGCCTGACGAATGTCATTTCTCGGAGTTGCCATCATCACACAATTGAGCCCGGGACAATCGAATCCTTCTCCGCAGATTCCGTACGTGCCGATAATGACATGAATGGGATCCTCGGGATACAGAGTTTCCTCGATGGCACGTTCCGTCATATCTCCATGAAGAGTCCCGATTCGTAAATTCGATTCCGCGAAAAACGGATCCGCAGTCGTCATCGCGTGCAGAAGAAGACAGTGTTCCTTGCGATCTGTTAAAACAAGAATCTTTCGAAGACTCGATTCTTCTCCTTGAAACACTTGTTTGATTGCATGAATGATCGTATGGTTGTAATCATCCAAACGAGCCATGTCGGTAATCGCAGTTGCGAAAATCGGGTCGCCGCCTCGTCCAAGTTTGATCTCAACTTCCCATCCTTTCTGGTATACCAAAACTTTGGGAACGACCTTCACCTCAAGTGTACGAATCGACAGAACTTGTCCAATCGACCATTGGAAAACCTTTTCCAGACCGTCTTTTCTTTCGAGAGTTGCAGAAAGACCGATGGTGTACGGGATGCCTCCGACTTTATGAAGCGCTTGAGAAAAACTCGGGGCAGACATGTGATGCACTTCGTCCACAATCAACAACCCAAACGAGTTCAAGACTTCCTCGGGAAAATCACGTTTGAGCAAAGACTGAATTGTACATGTCACCATGTCACAATCTGAAACGTCCTTTCCACTACAGAGGTCTCCAACCTTGGCATTCAAAATCGTTTGAGCCCTGTCGGTAGACTGCTTCAACAGCTGCGTCGTGTGAGACAACCAAAGCGTCTTCACATTCAGTCTCGCAATCAACTCCATCGCGACCACCGTTTTTCCAAATCCAGTATGAAGAGCGAGACATCCAGACGTCAGCCCGGGATAACTAAAAACTTCCGACAGAACTTCGCACTGCGAAGGTTTTAAAGTGAAACCACATGTCAACCGTCTGGGTAACTGCGTTCTCGCGATGCGAGCTTCGCGAATCCTCAAGAGCTCCGGACGGAAACGGATCAGTTCCGGCATGGTTTCAATCCAAGTTCTCGGAATCCACGTCCGACCGCCTTCCGAGAATATCACGGAAAACGCTTTCCCAGTCGCGGGTCCTGAAGTTCCATTCTTTCGAGCCCGTTTGACGATGGGAGACTTATCGTTCAAAACTGGTGCGACCTTGGCGAGATCACGAAGGCGTTTCCAAACAGAAGTTGAAAGAGATTCCTCCAGAATGAAAAATCCACGGATCGATGATTCCATCTCTGTTTCTTTTATTAGATGACGAATGGAAAACGATTGACTGAAAAAATGGTTTCCGATAGAAATGGTTTCCGATATAGTTTTGTTTTAAGGACATATTCACAAGAAGAAACAATAAACAAAAAAATGAACAATCGCTTTGAAGAACTCGAGAGTACATTCAATTGGGAGTATGTCCATTGGGTAATGGAACAGATCAATTGGACCTGGGATATGAATGGGGAGGAGCAACGGGTCCCCACGATTTCAGAGATGAAGCAGTGTGTGCGAGATTTGCTTCAAGAATTAACTTTGGATTCGACGGAAATCTCGTCGGGTGGATTCGTGCTGAAGCGGGGAGATGATGACGTGATTGAGCTTCACTTTATGGTTGCTTGAGGATTTCATTCATTCTGCTCTTCCGTTTTTGAAATAAAAAATTGGCTGTGTACTTTTAAAAGAAATTTGAATAAATGTCCGATTCTTCCCAAGTGTCACTCTTTGGTTTTTTAAATAAAAACCTGTTCGGCAAGTCCGACGCGTTTACCACGATTATCGGTATGCAATTTATGACAGCATTCATTACACTTATTTTTGATCCTCTAATGTTATGGCTGATGCCGGATGAGCGATGGGCGAAATTTGACATTGTACTCCCAGACAGAAATCCAGAAAACGACACTGCAACAACCATAAAACTTGCAGCCTTGATTCGTAAAATCATTATGCTCGTAATTGTCGTTGCTGCATTCCATTACGTTATGTAAGAAAAACCACGACCAAGGTTTGTTTGTCTTGTCAGATAGCAACAAAAAGGATAAAAAAAGATGACATTTATTTATCGTTTCGTCTTCGACTTTGTAAAATCGAGTTTCTCAGATCCTCGAAGGGATTACGAATGGGAAGCATTCGTGAGATCCTCCCATGCCCCGTTCGGGATTCCGCGGTTCTCGTCCAGAGAAGAAGCTCTCGAAGCTTATTCACGCATTCCAAAGAATGCACGTTCCAAAGACATTGTTGACAACTATGAGACTCTTGACCAAGTCATCATCCCTTTTCTTGAATCTGATTCGGATTCGATTTTGTTTGATGATCTTGGGACGGGAACGGAAGGAGGAGGAGGAGGGGAGGAAGAAGTTACCGAAGAGTTTATGGATATGGTGAGCTCCGGGTCGATTTCAAAAAATATTGACAAGGTTTCACGTAAAGAGATCCGTAAAACGATCGAATATTTGTATCACGGACTTCGTGCAGGAATCGTCGTACGGATTGTGAGAGGCCGAGTTGTTTGTTTCTGTCCTTTCTACAATCCCGACTTCACAAATACGTGGCCACCCAGTGTTCCGTCCGGTCACGAAACATTCCGTACGGGGCTCCCGAAGGAGAAGTGGTGGGCAAACGGTGGTATTCTGTGTACAGAAGCGTATCCATGGGGAACACACTTCTGTATGCAAATCAAGGATATGATTGCAGAAGCTGCTCACAAATTTCAAATTCCCGACGCTGTCTTTTGTATCAACAAACGGGACTACCCCCAACTGAAATGGAATCCTCGTCTGAACTCTTTGGTCGAACCGTACGGTTTTCTTTTTGACAGAGATGACAGAGACCCATACCAAGATGTTCCACTTGCCATCGATGCACCGGAAAATCCTCTTCCGATGTTAAGTTTTTACGGTGGCGAACGTTTTCTTGACTTTCTCATTCCTCCCACTGAAGATTGGGAATCGTCTCGAAAGATCATCTACCTGCCCTCCTGTGTACACAAGGGGAATCTTATGCTCACCGCGATTCGAGATCTCACACGCGCTGTTCCGACAAGCATCGAATCTCTCGAAACGAAGAAGGACGTTCTTTTCTTTCGAGGGTCGGCGACCGGCTCTGGAACGAGCATAGTTACAAACCAACGAATGCTTGCATTCGAGCTTGCGCAAAGGTTTTCAGACCCACGTATTGACATCAAATGTGTTTCACTTGGAAGCAGGATCCATAAACACTGGGCCGAGTCGACCGCTGTCGTCGGTCCAGTTACTTTCCCCGTGAGCGAATCCTTTTATGTGCCCATGTCCGAGCAGTGCAACAAGAAATTCTTGCTTTATGTCGAAGGCCACTGTGCCGCATGCCGACTCGGAATCATGCTTGGATCTGGGTCTGTCGTTTTCAAAGTCGATTCCACGACGGTTGCAGATCAACTCTGGTACACGCATTTGCTTCAGGAAGGCAAACATTTCGTTCGAGTACGTGCCGATCTGTCGAACTTGAAAGAACTTGTTGATTACTACATTGCGCATCCGGCGGAAGCACAGACGATTGCGTTGAATGCAAGACGCTTCTACGAAACATATGTTTCGAATACGATTGATTACGTCGGGATTGTATTGGCTGCTTGTGCAACGTGTTGAATTGTTTTGTAAAATTATGGTTTGTCCATAAAATAAAACCTGTTTCATAAAAAAATCAAAATGGAATCCAAGATTCAGTCATACTTAAAGTCGAATGATTATGCACGACTCGTTATAGTATCGAGACATCTCTGTACAACTGTACCTTCGACATATGCTGTAAAAAAAGAACTTCAGTTGCCAGGAAGTGACACTTTTGTTTCGCTTCGAGAGTCAAGAACGACAATATACAGTGTGGCATTTATGGATAATCTTCAGAAAGAACAACGAAACTATTTCATGCCGCTTGATCTCTTTCACTGGCCGACCAAAATCTATTTTTTGACAAACGAAATGCGAGCGTTCTTATCAAATTCTGGAATTGGAATTGATATTGTGATTACTTCACGAGAGGTGCCAAGTAAACTTTTGATGATGATTGAATATGATTTCAGCAAACCTGTCGGTCGACTTCCTAAAATTTATGATTCACCAACCAATCTCCTTCAAGACTTCAATCCGAAATCGAAGGAAGAATCTGAAGAAGAACTCGAAGAAGAAATCGAGGTTGAGGAGGAGGAAGAAGAAGAAGAAGAATCCTAAACACAACCGCGATTCGCCAACATGTCCGCACGTTCGTTTCCAGGATGACCGGCATGGCCCCGAACCCATTTCCAGACAACCGGTGTGATCTGCACGAGTGCATCGAGTTCCTGCCAGAGTTCCTTGTTCTTGACGGGTTTGTTCGCCGCGGTGCGCCATCCGCGCGACTTCCAATTTGGCATCCATTCAGTGATTCCTTTCATCACATATTCAGAATCTGTGTACAGAATGCAAGAGTTCAGACTACACAAACGGATTCCTTCAATCGCCGCACGAAGTTCCATTTGATTATTCGTGGTGAATTCGTCACCCCCGAAATGTTCCGACTCATGTCCGTCTGGAAAACGAATGTACACACCCCATCCACCTTTTCCCGGATTACCTTTGCACGCACCGTCTGTAAATACTTCGTGCATTTTTTTTTACTTCCTATCTCTCTGTTTTGTTTCTTCCTCTACTATCTACTATCTCCTACGTCTTCTAATAATTTTGATTTTTTTTCATAAAACCAACGAATGAACAATCTGGTATGCAAATATTTGAATCGACGAGGAGAGTGCGGATAAGGATTGATGCACATCTGTCACATTCGAGAGTAGATCATCCACAAAAATCACAAATGTATCATCCGTTGACAAGATCTCCATGAGTTTCCGACCTTTACACGGATCGAAATAGATTTCGTTGTATGTGAAACCAATTTTTTGCAATTGACTCTCCGTAATTGGACGCAGACTTTCATGTCTTGATGTGAGCAAAATGATTCGACTTGTTTCTTTGATTTCACGAATCAACATTTGTAGATTTTCGGAATCGAGTGTAATTGGATCGCACCTACAATCGTTTACCGAATGCCAATATTCCCATGGGATTGTGAAAAGTGTTTCGTCGATATCAAAAACATAAAGTGCATTCGGTTCTCGAACAACTTCAGAAAAACTTTGAATTGTTTGAATCATTTTTTTACGGACACAAATTCACACAAAAACCAAAATGGAAACTAATTCGATTGAAACTGTCGGAGTTTCTTTCCAATGACAACAGGAACAACCGATGCAGAGAGTCCGACGATTGCGGTAGGGTTTGCGAGAAGAGCACCACTGATAACTCCGGTTAGAAGCCCAACTACATTGCTTGACCCAAAACGATAGTAGAATGGAGTTTGTTCATCGCATGCGTACGAAACAAAAGCGGTTGTCGAGAATGCGGTTCCGATAGCGACAGTGGACGCAAGTTTTGTTCCATTGACTCCGATGCGACTCCAGTCGTTGTGACGAATGGTAAGGAAGAGACGTTGAAGAATCGTTTGATTCATCTTTTTATTTTCTTTGTCATCAGAACGAAACTAAATAAGTTGCATTTCAATGTTGAGAATTTCAAGAAGTTCACGCGATGCGGATTGTTCTGCTTCGCTGATTGTTTTTGCCGACTTCCGAACTGTACGAGACATGGTATGAACGACGGGCACGGACTGAATCGCTTCAAGGAGATTGGGATCACGCGAGTGTTGTTTGAAGAATTCGATTCGTTCAGTGGAAAATGTACATACGAGTTCTGCCGTATGTACAATCTTAGTATTCATCGTTTTGGATGAAGTGTGTTTCCAATGAATACTCTCGAGAACACGTTTGGCCTTGAGTCGAACAACAAAGTCTTTGAAGTTGTTGTCGACACGGAGTTCGTGAAGTACATTGTCGAAACGTGCTTTTAACGTTCTCCAGATGAAGTCCGTACATTTCTGGATTCCACAAGAGAGAAACAATTGTTGGTCTTCAAACAGAGCACCAACAAATCCTTCAAATACATTCTCGAGCATATCGTCCGAGTACGGAATGGCAGGGTCTTTCTTGATGAAATCAACAAGACCGACCTTTCGACAAAGTTCGGCGAGGCCTGACTTTTGTTCGACACCGATGCGCACACGTGACAAGAACCCCTCGTCTCGTGTTGGAAACAGTCGAATCAAAATGCTCGCGAGACATGCGTGAATGATCGAGTCCCCTAGAAATTCAAGCTTCTCAAAGTTGTTCCCATAAATCGGGTGTCCTTCACGATAAAACGGGTGTGAGACTGGAAAATCGGAAATGTTGTTGTAAGCAGAAGCGTGTGTCAAAGCTGCCCAATAGAGTGTAAGGTCCCGCGGACGGAGTGGGAACAAGATCCGTTCGAGATCTTGACGACTGATTGGAGGATTTTCGTACGGATTGTGTGGATTCATGGTTTTTCTTAAAGCGAAACATAAATATTTTAATTCGAAATTACACTTGTACAACAAGACACGAGACGTTCAATCATTCGGAGAACTCTTGTGGTTACAGAGTAATGTAGGAATGATTCGATATTGTTATCATCCAAGAAGACATAACCGGTTGGTGAAAAGAACATGTTATCGATTCCCTGGAGGTCACACACAAGGTCGCACGTGTCTTGAACAAGAAGATCCACATGCGCGGACATAACATCGATCGTGGGGAACATAAATCCTACATTCTCATACAGGATACTGAAAATATCACCATGTAAGACTGCTCGGTTGACTTCCCCCGACTGTAACAGCCACCGACGAGGCGTCCGAAGGTGTGTGGTGTAGATCTGATTGCGTATGTGTTCGAGAGAAATCATTTTTTTTTTATAAATATAGAATCTGAGTGTCGAATAACTATGTTTCGATTTTTTTTTGTGTGACGAAATCAGAAAAGAAAACAATCTGAAATTATTAAATTCAAAAGAATGTTGATGGAATCTCGTATGATTGTTTCAACACTTGCTTTGGCAATTTTGTTGTTGTCATTCATTGCTAGTTTCAAACATCAGAACAGCATGATATTCATTGTAGGACTGATTGTATGCATTTTATTAACTCGTTGTGATGACTGGGCTCCAGGAATGAGACAAGCTGTCTCAAGTTTCAGAAGCAAAGAAGACCCTGCACCTACTCCTACTCCTACTCCTACTCCTACTCCTGCACCTGCTGTTCAAACGACGACGACAAAACCCGTGCAACCAGCAAAAGTGTTTGAACAATCAATGCCTGCTGCGTCAACTGTGAAACTCGCACCCAAAGTAGCTCCGCCTCCTCCTGCGAAACCCAGTCCGGTGTCGAAAGAAAATGTGTCTATGAGCAATCGTTACGACCGTCCTCCGGCAGATTTCGAACCGAACATTCCGATTTCTCCGGAAGATGCTCAGGCACTTTTTACGACAAACATTTCGCTCTTGGAAAAACAGGGAACGGAGATTTTGGACGATCGCCCTCGTTTAGGAGACTTTGCGACTGGAAAAGCATCTGGTACAGATTTGTTGAAACTAGTTCCGGATTTTCCAACCATGGGACATTTGCTTGTAGGAACACTTCGTACACCAGACGAGCCAACGTTTAAAGTGGATCGTGAAGCGGAACAGAACCCGGAAGTTCTTAAATTGGAGAAGTACGGTTTGGTTGCGGGACCTGATTTCTTTGCAAACTGCAAGACTGGCGGTGTGATTCAGACATCTGTCACACGTGATGCGCGTGACATGCAACGTTGCAACCGTCCGGGTATTTATTAAAAAAAAGTTTTGTATGTTTTGCAGATTTCATAAAAAGAAATAAAAAAATGAATCAAAAGAGACAGAGACTATTACTCTTTTTATTCGGTTGTATCGGAACACGAACGGCGTTGGCGTACGGGGCGAAACGAGCATCGGGTACGGTTTTACAAACGATGGGTGTGTTGGCATTACTTCCAGCGATTGGGTTTTTCTTGATTTACTTTTTCAAATTGCGAGAAACCGGTCCGGAAGTGTTTGGAGAAAAAATTTGGTGGAATAGCCTTCGTCCGATTCACGGATTGTTGTATTTACTCTTTGCAATTTCTGCGATTCGAAAGAAGCCGTATGCATGGATGTTCTTAGCAGTTGACGTTGTGTTTGGATTGACTATGTATTTGATGCATCTCTATCAAACCTCCCATGAAAAGCCTGAGAGTAAATCCGAGCTTCTTTGAATCCGAACTCATAATTTAATAAATGCCACGTGGTGGATCCCACGGCTCCTCCGAACACCGGTTGATCTTTGTCACGTACATCCGTGCTGACTTGATACGGGAGATATTGTCGTTCGAATTTTTCAATGAAAAAAGCAAACACATGTTGTGCAAAATCAAAAACTTTTTTTCCTAACGAGTTTTCTTCGAGTAATGAAGACAAATCGACAATTCCTGTACTACCAGCAAGTTTTACTTCTGTACTTACCGGGTGTTTTAAAGATTTCAAGTATGTCTCGGCGTAAAAGTTTCCATCGATAAAGCACATCGTGCCTTCACCAGTTTCGAGTGTCGTTGAACCGATCACAACTGGAAGACCCATGGACGCCTTGAGAGCGTCTTTCAATTTTACATTCGGTGCCGTTTGAGCATTCAGAACATACATCGATAGATCCGGGATGCGTGTGACGAGGATGTCCGCGTTGAGGTTGAGTTCGCCGAGTGTTTTTTCATTTTCCTCTGGAGTCAGAAATCCTTGAACGAATTGCAGAGCGACATCACCGTTGACAATTTTTTCGGAATAACGAGTTTCATACAGTTTCATGCTTTGACAACAATCGATCAAGGCTTCGTAAGGTGTTTTTTTTCCTAGAGCTAATGTGACCGCAATCGCTGCTCCAAAACTAGCTCCTGCGAAACGTGTAAAACTTCTGGATCCAAGTTTTTCCAATGCTGCGGTAGTTGCTCCTATGAGAACAGAACCGTGCTGTCCACCTCCGTGGATGAAGAGCGTCGGTTCGTAGATAGATAGTGGTGGTGTTACTGTGCTTTCAATTGGACTGAAGTGGCGAATCATGGACATTTCGAGAAATTCGAGCATGCCGATAATCGATTCCATATTCATTTCGTACGATAAATTGGATCGGAGTGGGATGACTTCGTATTGTTCGCTTTTGAAATCGAATGTGTTCACAAAGTAGTTCCAGTCGTCGATCTTTTGGAGATAAACGAAGAGTGGTTCCTCCGTAGTATTGACAAGATCTTTGACACGATCTTCTCCTACCCGAATCGAACTCCGTCGGATTTCGATCGATCTGTATTTGATGTACATGAATGAGTGTGGAGTTTTTGTGATAATCTCATGAACGCTCCGCACCCGACACATCCGCATGAGTGTCCGTATGAAGGACGATTGTGTGACGCAAATAATTTCGTCTAACTCCTTGGTGTCACTCAAACGGATTACTTCCGAAATGACAATTTTCTTCATTTTTTGTATGAAACAAATAACATTTTTTTATTTCAATTTCAATCATCTTCGACAAAAACATTGTTGTTGCCAACCTCAGGTTGTGTCTGCATCTTCTTCACGAGATTCTTGTCTTCCCTGAGGACGTACCCACTGTGTGTGAGCTTCATCGGGAAGGCAAGGACCGGACGGCTGCTCGAGAGAACAGGTGCGGTAGGCAAAGTGGCATCAAGAATCTCGAACTTGATGTTGTTGTACCACTCGTTGCCGTAGAGTGAGTGGTGGATGATGATCGTGTCACGACGATCATAGAACTCACCCAGTTGAGGGTTTGTCTCGTCCAGATCCCGTGCAAACACACCGGCAGCAGTGCGCGGGGACACAAAATAGTAGGTGTACGAAGTCAATCCAGGGGTAGCCGTCCTGCGGACGATCTCAGGGGTTAACACGAATCCCGCACGCAAGATGGCGTGTTCACGCGAATCGTTGACCTTCCAGAGGAGATCCACTAACTCTGAATCCGGACGGATGTTCAGCCAGCGACCGAGGTCTGCGACGTAGATCATTTTTTTTTGTTGTACTGTTTTTTTTTAGTGATTCTGTGGTTATTTCTCTAATGTGATTTTTTGACGAACTTATTCTTCATTACCATTTAAAAAGTCATCAGGCGATTTCATAACATCAAGCATGGATTCTAGGATCGGGTGTCGAAGAATCTGTTCAAGAGCGAGGACGTCACCGAGTGCAGAATGTTGTGAGATGGGTTCTTGTCCGAACAAGAACTTATAAATATCGGCTTGACGGTAACTGGACGGGATAGGTTCATCGATGGGCGGAGGAATCCCGTACGGGATCGAACGGCGTGTACACGGGAATGCGTACTTCACGAGTTTCATAGTGTCGATTCTGGACATATGAAAATCCTTCGGGATGAATTGAAATGTCTGATGCCGTTCGTGTTCTTTGACGAAAATCGGGAAATCGAAGAAGTCCATGTTGTGTGCAACAAAGATGGTATGATACCTCGGATCATGTGCATGGACAGCTTTCACCCACTCCCAGAACTCTTGGATCACAACGGGGAAAGTCTTCGCTTGTGCGAGTACTTGGTCTGGAATTTTGTTGAACTCGTAAGCATCGTTTGGAATCCTTGGGTTTACGAGGGAGTAAAAGATGATATCCGTTTTTACAGGCGTTGTAAAATCCGAGGTGTCGATGTTGCATTCACCGTATCGGGTGAGTACCTTTGCCCCGATGGAAATGATTCTTGCATGAGAGGTGCTTAACCCTGTAGTTTCGAGATCAAAAAGAATGTACCTGTACATTCTTTGAACAAAATTTCTTTCTTTTTCGTAAAGCATGAGTTGTAATGTGTAACTTAATTTCAAAATTAAATTAGCGTCAAAAAAAAATTCTTGCGTTTTAAAAACAAAAAAAAACAAAATGTCTACGACCGAAGAATCTATTGTTCCTGCCGCGCCCGTTGTTTCCGCGGAGACCCTCCCGGCCGCTGCCGCGCCTGTCGTTGTGCCCCCTCCGGTGGATGAGCTGGCCCCGATCCCGCGTCGCCCTGTCATGTCGGCGGATGCTCTCCGTGCGGTCCAGGACGCGACACGTTCGATCCGTGTTCAGCGTGCGTCTGCCGAGAGCTCGATCATTCTGTCTGCTCAGGAGGAGTGGTGGAATAACGTGCTGAAGCATACTGGTGAGCTCAACCTGGACAACATTGCGGACCAGGTGGCTGCGGCTGCGCGTATCGCTGCCCAGGAGGACCAGAGCTATTGCCAGTTCGAGCTCACCTGGACTCGTAATATTGACTATGCGAGCTACGTGGAGAAGTTCCCCCGTTCGCGTTCGGCTATCACCTACAAGACCTGCGCCCGTGACCGTGGTAACTCGGTGCACCTGGACGCTGCGTTCGCGGCCCTGAAGATTGAGTTCGCCCGCCGTGTGTTTGCGAAGAACGGCGTGCGTGACGTCTGCGCGATCATCCGTCACGAGATGCCCGGCGTGAAGTGCGAGCTGCGTCCCCGCATGGACCCGGACGAGGCCGTGGTGATCCATGTGAGCTGGAAGAAGGAGCGTAAGACCGTGCTGAACCGTCTGCGCAAGTGGGTGTGGCTGCCTATGTGCCGCGCGTACGACCGTATTCCTTTCCCGGCGGTTATTTTTTAAACAAGCACAATAAATAAAATCTGAAAGAGAATGTATAAAACATAAAAAAAGAAATGTATGTAAAGCATAAGAATGATTACATTCATCTAAAAACAGGAAAGAGTGCATCTTCGAAGATAAGAGAGCAGATTCGTTCCGTGTATGTTCCACCAGGGTACTCGGATGTTGTGTATGTGTTAAGTAAGAAGTTGTTGGCAACAGGTGTTGATTCGAAAGGTCGTACCCAGTACATTTATTCGAATGAACACAAAAAATTGAGAAACGATTCAAGAAAAAATACATTTCTTCGAGTGTATCGTGTCATCCATCAAGTTGAAAAGAAAATCAAATCGGAATTGAATAGAAACAATTTGGTTGCAATTGTCTTGCGATTGATCTGTCTGTGTCATTTTCGTGTCGGACACACCAAGAGTCTCGAACTGAACCACTTTGGAACAACGACACTCTTAAAAAAACATTTTAAGATCAAGGATCGTTCGATTGAAATAACATTTGTGGGAAAAAAAGGTGTTGTGAATTCTTCCAAGGTTCGTTGTCAAAAAACTGTGAAACGATTGCGCGAATTGTTGAAACATAAAAATCCGAACGACCGTGTATTCGAAGTATCGTCAAAACGAGCGAATGAATTTTTGGAACCGTTCGGTATCACTTCGAAAGACTTACGCACTTATTATGCAAATGTCGAATTCGCTCAACAAGCACGAAAGTTGAAAAATGTTACAGCCGCGCTTCAAGAAACTTCGAAACTTTTTCATAATACTCCTCAAATTTTAAAATCGTCATACATTGTACCCAATTTGTACAAGTACGTAAAGTCGCATTTACCAGGCGAACTTCACATTTCCACGGTCGGACATCTTGCGAAGATTATAGAGCGCACCCGGTGAGACCATGTCTTCCAACTTCAACGCGGTCTTCTGAATCGCCTGGCGGGCAACCTGAGAAACCACTTGAGACGCCGCAGCCGCTGTCGCATCCACAACAGTCGATACAACTTCCGAAGGAGCAGCCGCGGCATCCGCAGCAGCAGCAGAAACAGCGCGCAAGGTTTGGATCGAATTCTCAAGAACACGAATACGGTCTTGTAACGTGTTGATTTGACCATTCAAAAGAGTGACCTGGTCCTGCAATTTCGTAATCTGTTGTGTTGAATAAGCTGGGACTGCAGCGGGCGCGGGTGTAGGGGCAGGGGCAGGGGCAGAGACAGGGGCAGAGACAGGCAGAGGGATAGGAGAAGAATTGTGGGGAGAATTCGGAGTATTCGCATTCATTTGCGCACAGAGTTCCGCAATTTGGCGTTCGATACGCTCAATAATAGGGGCACTTAGTTGCTCAATGTGAGCGCGTTCGGCTTTCATATTGCCGCGGACGATGATATCGCCACGGCCTTGGTTTGCTTCGATTTGAACTGTTGTGGGTGATTTAAGCATTGTTTCGTTTTTTATTTATTTATCCTGCAAATTATTTTTTGTGTATGTTTATAAATTAAAAAAAATACCGAAAAAATGCCTGAGATTGGTTTATGTCCCCCGGGTTCTATCCTTCCGCAATGTATTAGCGCGTTTAAAAGCGTAAGAACTGGTGTAATCTTTCTCGACGGTCCTGTCCAAGTAGAAGTTATCGAAGCGGACAAGCAGCCTAAAAATCTCATCCTCGGCGTGTCGATTGTATCATTGTTATGGTTTTTTGCTCTAATCTACGCTTGTATGGTATCGTGGACACTCAACAACAATGTAGCAGTCCGTAAGAATTTGGGATTCGATGGACCCGCCAATCCTCTTGTTTCCTTCTTATCGATTTTGGGCATTTTCATTTTCGGACCTCTCGTGTACTTCTTAGCGTTGATTTTACCGGTTATGCACAAGATTTTCAAAACGAAAAATGGCCGTACATGGCTCCAAGGTCTCAAAGATACACCCGACACCAAACCGAGCATGGCTCTCGCGAAAGCTCTCCCTGTCATCGGCGGACCGAAAAATATTGTACCCCAACCCGCTCCGTTTACACCTCTATCTTTCTAAAGACTCTTTTCATCTTCATGGATATGCAAAGGCAAATGATCAGTCCCAATCACTTTTACCCAACGAATGAGCTGACGAAAGCCGACAACAAAGGTGAAAATAACAAAAAATAAAAGACATTTCGAAGCAAAATTTGAATTCGAACTGACAAACGTACAAACGCCATTCGTGTTTGTCCATTGTACTCTTGCCGCAAACGGCTCTTCAAACTTGGCTCGGTCTAAAACTTTGAGAACGTTCCTACTCTTTTCAACCGGAATGACACATGACAAAGGAAGAGAACTCACAGTCGCGTTCGAGTTCAAGAACGCTCGTTGATACCCAATGTACATTCCATTGTGAGTGATAACATCGTAATCCATAATCATCGCATTTTCAGACCCCGTTGACCAATAAATCGCAAACAGAAACAGAAACAACGTTATGAAAACGTCGGTAATCTGAATATTTCGAATGGAAATGTTATATTTCATTCGTGAATTCTACAAAAACAAATTATTCATTCATTTTGTTTTTTGGTTGGCTGTTTTCAAACACGTTCGTTAAGAAGTGACAATATCAGTTAAATCCCTCGAAGTATTGATATGTTACAATGACAAAAACACACGTATACAGTCCTAACCAAAATCTTCTTGTACGCGAAGTCGTGCGGATCGTATGAACAACAACGATGGCATATTGTGTCCATTGGACGGGTGTTAGTTCTGAAAGGTAATCGCTTGAAAAGAGTTTCGACCGACTGTCAGAATCGGAAGTTGCATACAGCGCCGCACTCGTTCCTACAAGAAACACAACGAATCGGGTCAAATACTTGTCATCCCAACTGAGTCGTATGAAAGATGGGACAGTCGCATGATGGAACACATGAAGATTGTATGAATGAAATGATTGTTTCCGAATCAATTGTAATGTTTGAATGTAATCAATGTAACGTGAAATATAAAACAGTGAAACCCAGAAATCCATAGCAACATCAAACAATACCGAAAACAACACGATACCGTTGAATGGCAACACAACGACCGAGTAGTAATATTCAATTCCTTCTAAGAAGCTGATACTTTCCGGCGGCAAATAAAACTTTCCAAGAAACGCACACGCACTGTATACAATCCCAATCCAAACATCTGCATATTGATCCATTACTTTCTTTTTAATAAAAAGGTTTACAATGTTTTTCATGATTGAAACATGTGTTTCCAATGAGGCTCCGTAAACATCCATTGGAAAATATTACAAGTTCCGCACGAACAAACAGGAAGTTCGCCTAAAAATCGCTTAAAGTCAAGAATTCCTTGAGCTTTCGAACTCTTCAAGACACGTTGAATCGCATCTTGAAAGGTTCCGTCCTTGCCGTATTCTTTGTGCAAACGATCTTCCAAACAAAACTTGTAATACTCAAACGAATTCGATTTCGTTTTCGTCTTTTGACCAATCGGATTCCTCAACAAGACTTGCAACGCACAAGAAGCTATTGCCCCCGCGCCTGCTCCGGTTCCGGCTTCTTCTTTGGGTTCGTCAGCTTCTTCGTCTGAATCGGAATCGGAAGAAGATTCTGAATCTGCTTCGACAGGTTCGCCAGCTTTTAAGAATGCTCGCGACATGAGAAGCGTGTCACCGAGATCGTCCTTCTTACGATGTCGTTCGAAAAACTGTAACCAACCACGGAATTGTGAATACTCCTGTAGCAGTCGACGCGTTTCTTCAATACTAGCCTGTTTTCGCATACGGTACGCGGAAGCAGCTTCTCTAGATCCCCAGCGAGCTTTCTTCTTTTTCTGGTTCGTTGTAACGTTTTCAAACGCCCCGAAATCCACACTTGCCAGTTTGTGTACCGGGTTGTAGTACACGGGTGCCCATCCGCACTTCATGTAGAAAAAAGTGCCGATAATACCACTGACGACACGCATGGTCGGATTTCGTTTCGGTTGATTTTCGATCACACAATGTGTAATGCGATGCTTAAAAACCAGTAAACGTTGATCGTGAAAATCATTCAGATAATCTGTCATTTTTTTCACGGTCATTGCTAATGACGTTCCACGTCGGATCGAGGTATCCAAGTCATCCCATGCAAGAATCTGATGATCACGTGTGTAAATACAAAAACTTAAATTTTTGACACCCACATCCCAACTGATGATTGCAGACGATTCTGAACCTGCCATTTATTTTTTTTATTCTTTTGAATCAGTCATCTTCATAATCTTTATCTTCATTTCTTGTAGTATTTCTTGGCGAGCTTGGCAATCGCAGGAGCGGCCGAACCAGTTCCTTGGAGTTCCTTCGCAGCCTTACGGATAGCAGCGATCCACTTGGGGTTGGGGGCAGACGAACGAGGCATTCTTTGTCGAGTGTTTTTGTTTTTTTTTGTAAATGGAACAAGAGAATTAATTTTTCGAATGAATATCATTTTTTTTTATTATTTTTTTCAAACCCCGTTAAAGTGTAAACCCATAAACCAAACACTACCTAGAAGAGTATCTCGGATGATCTTGCGGCGTTCGGCATATCCGAAAATGTCGATGTAATCAATATTTGCAAATGAATTCATTTCGCTTGCAAACGCTTGCCATTCGATAGTACCAAATAGATCTACACGGAATTCTGGATTTTGATCAATCATGTCAATGGAATCATTTAAAGTTTTGATTTTGAACATGTCTATGTCCGGATCATCCACGACCGCGCAACCGAAACGATACTGATGGATGAGCCGTCCGAAGACCGCACGTGCACGTTGGAAGTCTTTCATAAACTTTAAAGCATGTGTGTGGAAATACGGGAAGCGATGATGATTCGTCATGAAGAATTGGAAGAGTACCTGAGGATCCGTGTTTTGAACTTTTTCGCTAACAATGACATCTTCCAAGTGTTTTGATGAAGAACAGATCAGCACAACACGTGTTTGGACGGGGACGCGTTGAAGAAAGTGACGTGCACAAATTTTACTCCAAGAATGTAAAAAGTCGATGATCACCACTTCGTACATTCCGTCTCGAATATGATACTGTTCGAGTAATTCTGCCGATGAAACGTCATCCGAATCAACATTGATCCAAAGAGAACGCTTCCAAAAAAGATCACAGTGAGCTTTTACAAACATGGTTTTGCCACATCCAGAGTTTCCTACGATACAGATTCTTGATCTTTGCGTCAAAAGTCGAGAGATTCGTTGACACTCGGGGTGTCGCATGATTTCACACGGTGTGCAGTCGTTTTCCATTTTTTTATTGACTTATTTAGAGAATGAGCGTACGACTTTGTATAAATCTTTTCCACAAACGAATTGAGTCACAATCGCCAAAATCACAAACACGATGAGCAAAATGTAGGAATAGTTCAAAAGAACCCGTGTCAACAATCCGGAATGATTGAATGTCAACATGGCTGTTTGGATCAACATCAACCCAATGATTCCTGCAATAAAAGTAGGAGTCACGAATTTTGGCATGTACAGTTGTACAATAAGAAGGATAATGAGAAATGGCAGATTCGCCAAAACAGCTCCCGACTTCATCGCCGTGAAAGTTTTTTTCTTATTTAAATTAAGAAAAAAGCAAATAATAATTAAATGCAAAAATTTCGCCCCACGCCCTTCACTGTAGCGTTCGGTGAGGTCAAGAAAAGTAGTACGTTCGAACCAGTGTCTGTGGAACCCGTGCTTGTGTCTACACAATCGGAAATGACTCAGTCGAGTGCATCTTCTTCAAATTCATTTGAACAAATTTATATCGAAGAACGTGAATACGAGCAAGAACCCAAAACTGATTCGGAAACCGTTGTTTATGTACCTGTGGAGACTCGAACCCACTACAACGACAAGAATTCTGTGTTTAACTATCACCTCCTGAGTCTTTTGCGCTGGGTGGTAATCTTACAAATCGTGATTATACTTTTGGTCATCTATCGGATGGTTTGAAAAAATTCGTTTTAATAAATAAAAAAGCATCTATTTCAAAACAATAAAACAATGGAACGCTTTGTTATGGACGAAGAATCTGCAGGTGCAGTGTCTGAGGTTGTCGCAGACTGTGAGTCTGTGTGTGAGAACGTCCAGGAAGCTCTTGCGAAACTCCGTCCGGTTTCTCCGAATAACAAGAAACAAGTGACTTTCCAAATGCCTCCTCAGGCATCTGTCGATTACCTGGACCGTCTGAACACTCTGGAATGCACCGTGGCTGATCTGAAACTCCGCGTGATTGCCATGCACGAACTCCTGAGTCGTTTTGTGAAAATCAATCTGGAGAGCAAAGGCGCACCCGTTCCTACCTACGAATCCGAGACGGTGCAACAGGCTGTTCAGGCCAGTGGTATCACCCCACCTGCGCAGAATGTGTCTCTGCTGAAGAACAACTCGGGTAAAATTGTTGTCAAAGGAAAAACGTTTGATATCAAGGACGAGTTGAAGAAGCGTTTTTCTGCACAGTGGGACGGGTCCCTCAAGAGTTGGACTGTGGACGTCGCGCACGAAGAGGCACTCGTTGCATTTTTGAATGAGAAGGGATTCAATCTGAATTAGTTTTTGGATTCACAATTTCCGTGTATATGTAATAAAATAAAGTAATGTTTTAAAAATGAGTCTGAAGTCTTACCTTCGTTTCGTTATCGGCAAGGACGGGACTGCTGACCAATTAAACACATACCTTCTTTCAAAAGCAATCCTTGATTTAAAACAAGAACCGATCGACGATGAAGAAGAACAAGAAGAAGAACCGATCGACGACGAACAAGATATTAATTTTGACATCGCAGCGGGTGGGGATGAAGGTGAGGAAGAAGAACCAGAAATCGCGGCGGGCGGTGAGGAACCAGAACCAGAAGCAGAAGAAGAAGCAGAAGAAGAAGAAGAAGAAGATGATGAAGAAGAAGAAAACCCAGCCGACGAGATTTTGGATTATTTCGAGTCGAAATATGATTCTTTGTTCATTCGGAATCGTTTGAGTGTTCAGAAGAAAGTATTTCTCGACGAACGTCTGAAGTTGGATATTGACTGTGAGTATTCCCCTCCGAAGAATTTGAATTTACGAGCGCACGAAGATGTTGAAGTGATCATTTTTGCAGATCCTGACTTTTTCGAGCGTAAAAACAGAAGGGATCCTCCGAAAATCAAAGGATATATATCTTTTGAAGTTGAGGAGGAAGATGACTCTGTCCGGTTACATTATGTATGTTCTGGAGATGTCTTCCCAACGCCATTTGAAGTTTTCTTGGATGCGTGTAAACCATATTCGAGAGTTCGTGTGAAATCGAGTTTATCAGGTTTGATCTTCTTCGGACGTTACTCTTTTGTAAATGAAGATGGTGCAAATCCTGTCAATCTGTGGCGTTCGTTCTTAAAAAAGAACCATCGAACATTATTTAACAAGGATGATCTCAAGAATCCACAGAGCGCGACGTACAAACAGTTCCGAAAATTTGTGGGTAGCGAAAGTGTAGAACTCGTTTTGAATCTAAAGAAACGTAAAGTATCTGCACGTACAGTCAAAACTCGACGAAGTTCTTCGACCAATAAAAAGTAAAAAAAAATGGTAAGACAGGATCCAAACGTAGAATTTAAAAATTATTATGTCGAATATTTGCGTAAACGACTTACCCAACTGCAAGACGGTGATTACGACTCTCGGATCGATGTAGTTTTCGATATATACCGATTTTTAAATACATTTTGGGATCGTTCGCGATACATTTGGAAAGAACATCACTTGCAGGTTTTGTACCAACGAAGTTTGGTCAATCTTGAGGAAATCCGGCAAAAGTGTCTCTGTTCTTGCCAAACACAACAGTATAGAGATGTACATAAGGAAATCAATTTGTTTTCTCAACGAGTACGGTCGATCATCACAGAATTCTAAAAAATTCCTTTTTGTTTATATAATAAAAAAACAAGAATGAAGCTTTATCAATCGTCTGCTTTGATGTCTGAGTTCGGAAGAACACGAAGGAGAATGTCTGGAGAACCGAAAAATAAAGACACACTGTCTTCAAAGGGGTGGTCTGAAAACAAACCGCACACACGGGCAGACAGGCAAGACATGCACGGGTCGTGCTTCTTAGTCCCGAGTGGAAAGAAGTACCCGATCTGTGGAAAGAAGTCAAGTGTTCCTGATTGTAAGGGTCTTTTGGCAGCGAACCAACGTTCGAGATTGGTCTTGTCGCAAAATCCGGATAACGCAGATGCTGTGTGGGCCCATTCGGCTTCGAAAGAATATGCCAAGAAATTAGGTTGTCTTTGGGCACAAAACAAAAACGAGAGGGAGAAGAGGAAGAAGAAGAGGAATTCACGTTTCGGATGAGGAAGTGTAAATTAATTAAAAAAAATGACACTACATACAACAGATACATTATTACCCAGCAAAAACGAACTACAGGAATGACTTGTTTTTGTGATTTTTTAGTTTATATAATCCATTTACAATGAACATTGTGGGTCTATGGGTGGTGGTAGAAGATCAAACAGACTCCGTCGAAGCCGATTTTGAGTTGCAACTTTGTCGATGCACTCGATAATCTGTGACTGGTAGTCAGAAAAAAGTAACCAATTCCGTGTAGCAACGGATCTGGGGTGAAAAAACGGATCGAGGTGTGTTTCGAGATCTTTATTAATCTCTTCGTTAAGATCATATTTGATAACGACTCCCATAAAATCGATCAAAAAATCAGGTACGGACTCGAAACGATTTCTAAACATCCTTTCGAGTTCGTTTTGTATCGAACGACCTCCGTACGAGTCGTACAGCTTTTCGGACTCGGTGAGTGATTCACAAGGAGACATCAAGTCAACTTGTATTGCATCTTGGAATGATTTATCATACGCTAATGTGAGAATCTTGATTGCCATTTTTTGTGTATATGTGTGTACGTTTGTGAATTCAATTCATTCGGAAACCTGACGACCGAGACTGTGTATTCTGTCCATTTTTACGATTTATACATAAGGAATCCATGTTTCTTCATAGATTTTCCGAAAGCGGAAACATTTCTCGGCGAAGGAGGGGGTGTGGGCGTAAAGGGTGGCAAAAGATTATGGTCAATCATACAAAGCAATTTGTTACCTCCGAATTTATCACTCGCGCTACAGTGTGTTTCTACTTTGGGGTCGAGTGCTCGAACGACTTCTTTAAAAACACTGGTAGGGCACCCGCTGTTGCTTGTAACGATGTGAGTTTTAAAACCGTATGTCCTACAGATCCGAATCGTGTCCCGGATCATTTCCAAGCGATGTTTTGAACCGATCATGAATTTCAGTAAAGTCGTTGGTGTGATTTTGAGATTGGAGAAGTCTTGATTGAATGTCTGGTAGAACTCGTCCAAATCCAACGGGGCTGAAAAACCATCGCGAAGATTGATGACGTAGTCCCAGTCAAACATAATATTCTTGTATTGGTTCTTTCGGCGAGAATTGTGAATAGCGAATCCTTGGAGTTCGAACATGTGTCCGTCCGTTAATCCAAACGCCGGGACGGATTGTAGTGAAGGGTGGTTGTATGTGGAATAAAATCGTATCAATTCCATAAGATCAGAATCTTCACGATTGAAATCCCATCCACTCGAGTCGGAAAGCAAAAACTCTTCATACGATCGAAAATTCGGCATGTACTCAAGTGGGACATAAATGGCTTCGACACTCGGATGTTTCGATACAGTATTTATGTTCTGTATTTGGTCGTCGTAAAAACGGTTCAGTGGATTTCCTGGCATTTGTTTTGATTGCTTTTTTTATTGAGATATGAAACTTAATTTTTTTTCGATCCATTTAAATTGCCTTTTCTGCACATTCCGTAATGTCCGAAGAGCTTACGACTTTACGAGATTTTTCCTTTGATGGCGCATTTTTCATTTTTTTACTTGTACGTTTTTTCTTTGACTTGCTTGAAGCTGCTGTTGAAGCTGCTGTCTCGGTCGTCGTTTGCGTTTGTCTGAGCATATCTTGGTAGATGCCATAAAGGATTTTTTTGTGCGATGTTGTCTCGTACTTCTTTGACAGAATTTCAAGCGTAATCACAGAATGCTCTTGAAAAAGGTTATAACGTTTTTTTGCGGTAATTGCAATATCCTTCAAAGGACGAGGAAGTGGAGTAGGATGTGAAGGATGTGAAGGATGTGACATTACAAAAAAAAATGTGTGCAAAAAAAGTTCAGTTATTTTAAATGGTCACGGACAAATAAAAAAGAGAAGAAATGCCGTATTTGGAAGGCACCATTGGTGCTGGAAAATCAACATTTCTTCGACTTTTACTTCAAGCATTGGAGTCTCGTCTATCGGTTGTGACGATCCAAGAGCCTGTTCAAAAGTGGGTGGATGTTGGAATCCTGCAGGCATTCTATGAAAACCCGAAGGAGAATGCCTACAAGTTTCAAACATACACATTCTTGACCCGTTGGAAGGCTTTAAAGGAAGGAAATTCAACTTCAGCAGATACGATTCGTATTGTGGAGCGTTCGATTTTTTCGGACCGTTACGTCTTTGCAGAGGCTCTTCATGAAAGTGGTTTGATCAGCGACATGGAGTGGGCCATGTATGTGGAGTGGTGGGAGAGTTTGTGCGAGTTGGAGCGCGAAGTCGGTCCGCGCGACAACAAGTTCATCTACCTACGTGCGGATCCGGAAACCGCATACGCTCGTATGAAGAAACGTGCGCGTGACGGTGAGGCCGGAGTCTCCATCGAATACCTTCGTGAGAATGTCGAACGCCACGACCGTTGGCTTTTGGCACTTCCTACGGAACGTGTTTTGATTATTGACGTCAACTCGGATTTCGAAGAACACCCGGAGGTCTTTCAGTCACACGTGGAGAAGGTGATTGAATTTTTGAAGGAATAAAAAAAATGGAGTTTGGTAATATCAGACTTTACCATCCGTCTGTGTGTAAGTACGCAGCTTTGGCGCCGACACAAAGCCGTGTGATCTTCCCCATCGAATTCAAAACTGCATCGCACAACGAAAAGGCGAGAGCAAACATGTACGTGTTAAGCCAGGTACATGGTTTCTTTGGGAACCCGTACGCTCCCGATTCGAACTACATTGGAAAAGTGTTTTCGATCGACGAGGACGGTTTGATTTGCCAGATTCCTAGCGAGGACGGTTACGTGGCAGGAACCACGACGTATTACCAAGCGATTGGCATGCTTTTGCAAGAAGACGACGGAGTTCGTTCGATCCACATTGATCCGATGCAGCGGGATAAATTTTCGGATTTGATGATGGATGTGGTAAAGCAGATGGAGCACATTTGGATATCCGAAACTTACATTCAAGGATGAATTGGTTTGCATACGTATTGTGTAAGTGCTTTGAATGTTTTCGTTGTTGAGAGTTCACCATCAATCAAGTCGTATACGACTGTGTCGTAGTATGTAACTTCCCCTCGTTTCGAGCGTTCGACAATTGCAGTCACGACATCACGAATCGGCACGTCCAGGATGGGTTGGAAGTACTTCAGTTGAGTGGGATTCCTGATGATTGTTCGCATGGGGCTTTCTTGGATCTGACGAACGCGTTGTTTGACGGATTCGAGTTTTTCAAGATTGGGTTGACCACCTCGTGTCTCACAGGGAACAAGACCGAGACGCCGCATGTACCACGTTTGCATATCGTCTGTGGTTAACACATTGAATAAAGAAAGTGTGAACGGTATGGATTGCAATGTGGGGTGGGACTTTCGGGGTCCTGTGTATTTTTTGACGATGTCGTTCGAAAACTTTCCGGGGTGTTTCGAGATATACCTAAATTCATTTTCGACTTGTGGGATTGCGACATAGACGTACCACATTCGGATGATGAGTTCTTCGACAATCGATGGGAATTCGTTTGTCATGAGTCCGTGCACAAAGTCTGCGACTTCGGTCATGATCATTTTCCCATTGAACATATCTGGGTAATCATACCGGATGACATTTTCATAAAAACTTTGGAGAACCAGTTTATCTTGAAAGTCGATTGTGCAGAATTCGTCATCACTTCCCCTCCATCGGAGCGCGTATGAACGCATGGTGATTTTCGGCATCAAAGTTTCAATGGTTGCGACATCTTGAGGGATGTACAAGTTTCCTGTGTAGTTGAAGTGCGTGTACAATTCTTGTACGAATCGGTCGATTTCGGTAAGGTACTGGTTTCCTGAGAATTCGTCACAACCGGGTTGTAACTTGAGTTCGTCAAGTTCGGTATGAAACTCTTTCTCGCCGATACGTACCAATTTGAGTACACAGCATTCGTCATTGATCGAAATGACAAATCTGTCTATGGAAATGGTTTTGAAGATTGTGTCGGGGTACTTTTGGATATATGTTTCGAAGAATTCTTCCATTTTTATTTTATTTTTTCAGAGTTCTTTTATTTTTTGGGCGACATGAAATATTTCGAGTGCATCGATTGTGGAGACGATTTGTTCGTGTGGGATATGATAGAAATCAAACTGTAAGAGAAATCGCAAAATGAGTTGTGGTTCGATGGGGTGAGAAGGGAATACATAACAATCTTGTATTTTGTAATGTGGTGGTAAGGTAAAACTGTCATCGAATAGGATTTCATCGACACAAAAGAATGAATTCGGCGGTGCATTTTGGATTTCGGACAAGAATGTGTCAATAGAATGTGAAGAATGTGAAGAATGCCGAATGAGATCTTCGATAAGAATTGTGATATCCATTGATCGTTTCTTTGATACGTTCATATAAAATTCTTTTGTTTTTGTACGATTTTACACACGAGGATTGGATATCGAGTGCAGGAGCATGAAAATAAAAAAAATTAAAAAAAATTGGTCGTTCAAAAATTGAAAAAAAATTATCTCACTGCTAGTCAATAAAAAAAACTAATTGAAAAAAAATGGCAGGCGGTGGCTTAATTCAACTCGTGGCTTTTGGCCCTCAGGACTCGGTGCTGACTTCGCAGCCCGAGACGACCTTCTTCAAGGCTGGTTATGATCGTTACTCTGCGTTCGCGATGGAGACGATCGAGCAGTCGACGAACGGTACGAATGACTTTGGCAAGAAGACGACGACGACTGTGTCGCGTTCGGGTGATCTGATGTACAAGACCTACCTGCGCGTGCAGCTGCCTCGTCTGGTGAACGAGGATGGCACGACCTGCTTCGGTACCCCCGCGCAGATGGCCGTGACCTTCAACACGAACCAGAACATCAACATTTGCTGGACCAACGCTCTGGGCCATGCTCTGATTCGCTACGTGGACATTGAGATTGGTAACCAGCTGATTGACCGCCACTACGGTCTGTGGATGGATCTGTGGGATGAGCTGACCAACACGGAGGAGAAGAAGGACGGTTACGGCCAGATGGTGGGTAAGGTGGGTTCGGACCTGGGTCTGATTGGCAACGCCAACGACTCGAAGATCCTGTACATCCCCCTGCAGTTCTGGTTCTGCCGCAACTCGGGTCTGGCGATCCCCCTGCTGGCCCTGGGTTTCCACGAGGTGCGTCTGGTCGTCGAGCTGCGCTCGGCCCAGGAGCTGATTGTGGCGCTGGCGGATGATGGCTCGCGTCTGTCGGCCAACGTGACCCAGTTCGTGACCACCCCCTCGATTGTGAACGCCCAGTTCTTCGTGGACTACGTGTTCCTGGAGCAGACCGAGCGTGAGCTGTTCGTGACCAAGCCCCACTCGTACCTGGTGGAGCAGGTGCAGTTCCACGGCTCGGACTCGGTGGACACCCTGACGACCGCCCAGAAGGCCCGCATGCAGTTCAACCACCCCGTGAAGATGCTGGTGTGGGTGCTGCAGCGTCAGGATAACGCCGCCCAGATCGGTACCGCGTACAATGACTGGTTCAACTACTCGACTGCCCGCCCCGGTACCCCCAACCCGGACCAGGCTCTGGACCTGCTGCAGGACGCCAAGCTGGTGCTTAACGGTACCGACCGCTTCGCGTTCCAGCCCCAGACCTACTTCCGTCTGGTGCAGCCCTACCAGCACCTCACCCGCATCCCCAACAAGCCCATCTACATCTACTCGTTCGCCCTGCGCCCTGAGGAGTGGCAGCCCAGCGGTACCTGCAACTTCTCGCGTCTGGACACCGTGCAGCTGCACTACAACCTCGCCACCTGGACCACCGGCCAGCGCTCGGCTCTGGGTCTGACTCAGTACGGTCAGTTCCAGCTGTTCGCTGTGAACTACAACGTTCTGACCGTGGTTAACGGTATGGGGGGCCTCAAGTACGCTTCGTAGGGACCTTAAATGTAAAACCATCAGCTATAAAACACAGGTCATACATGACCCATGCCAAGAACAAGAAATTTCTGATAAATTCCAACTTCTTACAAAACGTAATCCAACTAAATACATTCCAGACAAACAGCCAATTTTTACTGTCTGGAATGTACAATCCAAAAGAAATGCCACCCAAAAAGAAACGTTCAACACGTCGTACAGCAGACTGTTGTGTGCCTGATTGTGACGAATGTGCCAAGTACGTTCCCCGATCGTTTACCGATCGTGTCCCGACCCACTGTGAGCAACACGCACAACCTCGTGACGACTACTTCGAATACTCCGAACGTCTCTGCGAGGTCCAGACGTGCACCAAACGTGCTTCATTTGCACTCGACCGTGACCATGACGCAGTACGTTGCGGCACGCACAAACTTGCAAGCGACATAAACACCGCAAAAAAGCTTTGTGAGTGTGGAAAGTCAAAACCCTTTTTCGGCCCTCCTGACACACGGTCAGCAAAGAGATGTGGACTGTGTAAACAGGACGGAGATGTTGATCTGTACAACAAAAAGTGCATCCGGTGCAAAGAAAAACAAGTAGCGGCAATCGTCCAAGGGCAAGAAGACGAAGGCATGAAATACTGTCTATCGTGTGCTACAACGCTCGGGTTTTCTTGTAGAAACGGACGTGTTGCGTACTGCGAATGTGGAACGCAATCAACCTTTGATATCCCAGGTACGGCTGTAAAATCCGCACGTTTTTGCGGACAATGTCGTGACCCGTCTCTGCATGTCGATGTCCGACATGAAAACTACATGTGCACCGTATGTTGTAACACGCGCGGAACTCGTGTTCACAATGGCAGTTTGTGGTGTCACGGATGTTTTGTCAAGACATTTCCGGAGATTCCGACTTTGCGCAACTACAAGACCAAACAGCGTGCTGTGGAGGATTTTTTGAATACCCGGTTTTCTGACAAACTTACGTTGAGGTTCGACCGGCAACTCGAACGTATCCTCCCAGAAGGAACAGTTGGAGCAGGAGCAGGAACTTGTGACGGAGGAGATCTTGAAGAAGATGTCGTGTGCAAATCGTCCGGACGCAAGCCCGATGTTATGATTGACATGGGCGAGTGGGTTGTCATTGTCGAAGTCGACGAGGGTCAGCATAAGCAAGACTCGTACAAGAGCTCTTGTGAAACCAAGCGAGTCATGCAGATCTTCGACGACGTTGGACGTCGACCGACCGTGTTCATTCGGTTTAATCCCGACCATTATGAAGACGCAGAAGGCAACAAAGTTCATTCACCCTGGACTATCGATGGACGTACTGGGAGTGCTCTACACGTTGCCGTCGAGAACCGTGATAAATGGAATGACCGTTTAAATACCCTTGCTTCTGCTGTTGAGTGTGCAATTTCCACCAGGCCCGAACGGGAAGTGTCGTTTATGTACTTATATTACGATGGATGTTCATAAATCTTACAAAACGTACTCCCAAGTGTGTCCGGAAGTTTCCGAAAGGAAACCCGTTCATTTTTTCATCTCACCAACAAAAAACAAATGTCGTTTATCCAAGTTTTCACTGAGGCCGAGTGTGCCGAGATCGCCGCACGTCCCGGAGAACGTCATCAGTTTGCAGATGATGAATACGTCACACGTTGCAAGAACATCGTTCGTGACTTTCTCACAACCAAGGGGTTCGATCTGAAGGTCGACAAGGCCCGTGATAACTGGCGGGTCCGCGTGGACACCGAGAGCGGTGTCACGGCCAAGGAGTGGCATCACGACGACGTTACGATCCTTAACTTTGTCATCAACGTCCGCGGCGAGGGCACGTCCGTGCTCATGGACGACGGTACGATCGGTGTGCTTCCACTTGGGTACGGGTGCATCCTTGTGGGTGACCAGGGACACACGATGCTTGGTCTGCACCCGACGTTACACCGCGGTCCGCATCACGACATCGAGCGTGCTGTCATGAAGGTGCTTTTACTGCCGAACTTTAAGATCACCCACTGGATTTCGGGCGAGTCCGTGTGTGATTCACACGCATTGACGTACAAGGAGCGTCAATCCCGATTTGAGACGCTTTTGCTCGATGCGCAACGTGTCATTAACCCTGAGACTCTGATGCTGTGATGGTAAAGGCGTCGTCTGTCTAAAAAAATATGTGTTGGTTTTTTAGAAAGGAACGAATGACACCGATCGAAGCGAATGCGATTTTGTACGAAGTGACACAGGGGCGTACGGATGCTAGCTCAATTTTGTTTGCACTGTTTGACGAGAATCCGAATGTGTGTATGGAATTAATTCGTGCGATCCATCGAACGCAAAAGTGTGGAAGAGTATGGGTTCGGATGTTTCAAATGCATCACAATCCTCACAATCCATCCAAGCTTTTGAAACAACTGTGAAAATATATTAATCAAACGCACTCAACACTGCATCCATGTCCGCACGGGACGCGTTCGGGACCTCTTCGGCAAACCGACGTGTACACTCGGCCTTATATTTTTGAATGAATTCATGTGAATCCACAGGAACCCCGGCGTCCACAATCGTCTTCGACACCTCCGACGCAATCTTGTTCAACTTCTCGAGCGAACTCGTAAGGTCGATGGAATCAGTTAAGTATTCCATTCCAATCATCGCATTGCACAGACGTGTGATCTTTCCTGTAAAACACACACCAATGCCGTCGGTGAGTTCGACTTCGATCCGACGAAGAATATCGTCCTTGTTGCGTCGTGCGTCGGGATCGTGCAACACACGAACGGCCACGAGCGACAAAATCTTCGCAAACGTGTACCCCGGCTTTTGAAAGGTTGAATTTTTGTCCATAAGCAACGCTTGATATGTCTCTTGTTGAAGAACAGATGTGACTGCATACGAACTTTCGTCTGGCAGCTTTTGCTCGGTCCCGACGATCCAACGATAATCTTTGTGTTCATAAAAGCCACCGTGACGTCGCCATTCGACTCGTGTCTTGTTTAACATCGGCCTCTCGTGTTCCCAGCCAGACGCGATTAATGCTTTGTGATACATGCGCAAGATAGCATCATCCAGAGCCCGTAACACTCCATATTGTCGGAAGTGGGCCGAATCGAAAGTGAGATAACCTTGTGCCTTCATGAGCTCAATGTCAACCACGATTTCCTGTTCGAGGTGAGGATGGACTTGAAATAACTCGTCGAGAGACTGTGCTTGGGTTCCAACCACTTGGGTTCCAACATCAACATCAAAAAGACTGTGAAGCGACTTCTTCTGCTTACGTCCATCGAAAAAATCCGTCGACATCACATTGTCCGGAACGTTTGAAATGATCTTACGAACCCGCTTGGCCATTTTAAACGGCCCAAAATATGTCACATCAAAACCAAAGTTATAACCCCAAATTCTTTCCGTCCCACCACCACCGGCCTCTGCCGTTCGGGTCCGAAACACTTGGTCGATCTGACCCTTTTGTTCTTCGTACGTGTCCGTACGAATTCCAAGCGTCTTTGCAAATTCTTCCCAACGCTCGATACGACCCAGTGCAAAATGAATCACCGGGGTCGTATGGACATTTTGTGCGTCTCGTGCCAACGCACCGAGGTCGACTACGGCTCCGGAGGGATAACCAAGAAGATTCCAGAAAGCTGCTGCCATTTGGCCAATAACTCCTCCAGCAGCCGCCGGTTGATGCCCAGCAGGCATGATCGCATTTCGTACGATGACCCTGTTTCGTTGAAAGCCCTCGCGGAAATTGATCGGAAAATCAGGCACCTCGCCATGCAACACTACACGTTCCAACCGTTCGTTAAACCTTTCGAGGCGCTGCTTGTCTTCCGCAATAAACCGACCGTGCTCCGACGACCACGTTCCTACAGCCGCACGGTAAACGTTCGTGCTAATTTCGTATCCCCACTGCCGATCGAGCTCGCGCGTAACCAGCCTGCTGCTTTGGGGGTCGTACGTCTGCACGAGCGGTGTCGCTTGAAACATGTCTGTTCCGCTAAGGACGTCCGCGTCGACGTAAATATCCGAACGGGTCCGAATAAAATCATTGTACTTTTGTGCATCTTCGAAGTACGTGTGGACATCAAACAGTCGTCGTCCACGAACTCCGTCAGAAATTCCGACGTATCCAGCAGCGGGCGCAAACGTGTTTCCCATTTTTTTGTTTTCTATATTTTTTATTTGCATTAATTCAAATTATTACATAAACATGGATGTAACACCTGACAAAAACTTGCGCGACGGACCGAGTTTACGTGCGATGGCCAGACGTTGTTCGGGGGTATCTCCAGAAAAAAGTACTTCCATCAGATCCGCCATGGTCAACCTTTGAACACGTACGATCTCGTACAATGCGCGTTCGGGTTCCTCGATTTCGGCAACAACCCTGCAAGCTTTGTCGAATTGTGCAAACGAAACCGCACCGTCGAAGTTGATTACCTCGTCGACTCGTCCGGAGCGCGTGAGTGCTTCTGGGAGGCGGTCCGGGTGATTTGCCGTAATGAACGAAATCGTACCCAACGACGATGAAAGAGTCCCGTCGATCACATTCAACAACATACTGAGATTGACAGTGTCTTTTGTGTTATCCGAGTCCATAAAGAATCGATCGAGATCTTCAAATGCAACGATTGAACTTGAAGGGATCTCGGAAATGAGAGAAATAAATGTTTTCTGGATATTCGGATCGCCCATATTGAATACATACAAATCCCGTTTGTAGTGATGCGCAACTGCACGAATCATCGACGTCTTGCCTGTACCGGGTGGACCGGTGAGTAAGTACATCCGTTTAAAATCGCGGTTAAAACGGATGTATCGTTCGCGTTTCGAAAGGAATGAATCGATTGAATGGAGAATATCGATCCCATCGTAAAATAAGCAGGACAAATCTGCGCGCAAAGTGCCCTTCTGCTTCCATCCATACTCTTGATTTACATACACCTTTGCACTTTCATCAGACCCTGACTGTATCTGATGAACTTGTTGGAAAAGTCGCTTGAGGTCCTCCACATCTGCACGAAAGATCACACGCATTTTTCTCTGGATGTAATCGCTACACGTTATGTGCGACGTGGTCGTGGTTGTATCACTTTCAATCGACACGTTTATGGCGCGCGATTCGAATACGAAAACGAATTCTCCATAAAAAGGAAGACGAACCATTTTCGTTCCGTGAATCTTTTCAGTTGACATGTAGTTTTCTTCAACCATTGTAAAAGTGGCATCGTCCACTGCAGTGAGACTCACACCCATTTTATAGATCAATGTGTAAAAGAACTTGTTCCGATCATTTACCGTTCCATCGAACTCCATTTTGCGATTTTTTTGTTGTAGTTTTCAACAAAGTTTTCGCTTTTTTCATGAACATGTTTGTCTTTTCTTAATTTGATTTAATAACCAAATTCAAACGAACCGGGGATCTGTTCATACGACGGACCGGACGAACTCGGGCCGTATGTGGGACGGGGACGCATCGACCCACGAATGCTTTCAGCCCCGGTGGCACCCTTGCCCTTCTTGGACTTTAAGTACTCACGAACACCGAAAGCCGTCAAACCAACAAGAGCGATGGAAGAAAACGTGATCATGGCGATGTTGCCAGCAGAACGCTTCTTTTCGTCCTTCTTATCGTTTGTAGACATTTTTTTGAATTGTAATTTGTATTTTTATTTCCAGGACTACACAATATTTTTTTTGTTGGAAAATTGTTTTTACAATATAAAAAACAGAATACAGAATGAGTGTAATTATTATCGGTGGTGGACTAGCAGGTCTTTACGCTGCCTCTATGGTAAGTATACGCAAACCAGATGTTCATATTCATATTTTCGAATCATCCAATCGATGGGGTGGGCGTATTTTTACCGTGCGAAAGAACGGGTTTGCATTTGAAGGAGGCGCTGGGCGGATAGGTTCAAAACGATCCCAGCCGCTGTTGTGGGCTCTTTTGAAATGGTTAGGTCTCCGTGAGAAACTCGTAAAAATATCAGGAGAACAGTCTGTGACTCATATTATTCAAGGAATCCGTACGAAGGATCCGAAAATGCAGGAAGAATTTGGATACGACGCAGAGTTTGAATTGCTTGACCCAGATTTTGCAAGAACGTACATGTTGAGGCATTTTCAAGGCCCATTTTACTCGCTCGATGGTGGATTGGACCAAATCACGGATCGTTTGGTTGAATATTTACGAACGAAACCGAATGTGCATATGCAATTACGTGCAAAGGTTACGCGTGTGTCGGATTCGCAAGTTGTTGTGAATGATGATTCGGTTGTACCCTTTGACAAAGCAATTGTGTGTGTGACAAAATCTGCGTTCGAAAAGTTATTTCATCGAGAATATCCAAACATTCACACGGTCGAATTGAATCGCATTTTCGTGACTGGACAGTTTCGAGATGAATTCAAACACAAACGTACGGGACCTGGACCGATCCGGATGTGGATTCCGATGGGAAACGATTTGTATCAAGTGTACACGGACTCTCACTGGGCGATATGGTGGAAAGAGCGAGGTGACGATGAAGTGATCCAAATTGTTTCTGAATTTACAGGCGCACCTGTCACATTGGTCGACCGTGAATTTTGGAGGGAGGGTGTGCATTTTCATGTTTCGCACGAACAATTTATAGAATTACCGCAGAATGTGTTTGTTGCAGGAGAAATGGTTTCAAGTGCTTCTCCAGGTTGGATGGAAGGCGCATTAGAATCCGTTCGAGACCTAATTGAAAGACTCTAAAAGCGGCATCTCAATCTTAACATTTTCTGGAGAAATGACTGATTTTTTCGGGCACGATAACGCCGCCTTTACGTCTTTGTCAAACAGGTGTGCGAGTCTGAAGCGGTAACTGGATTGACTTGCCTTTGGAATTTCGTTCATCCAAATTTGGGATGGTGTGGCAGCTGGACGGGTACTCATGATTTGGTCACTGTTCGCAATAAACAATTCGTTCCTTTGTTTCGTTGCGTCGCTAAATGTGAGTTTCACACAATCCCGGTCGAGTTCTTGAACGTGGTTCGCAACATCCTTGTTGTACAAACGAGTAAAAGGAATTGGAATGTATGAAGGTTTAAAGTAATCAAGTGTAAAATTCTTTCTTGACATGCGTGTAAGCCGACTGAAGGCTTCGGGATTATCCATCGGACGGGGTGTGAACATGTATTCTCCCATGTGGAAGTACTCTTTTGTTTTTGCGAACCAGGTCTCGTTATTAGATCGCGTGTACACCAGATCTGTGTTGTAGAACTCGGTGTAATGTTTGTTCATAAAGTTCCAGCTCATCACATAGAACACAATGATCATTCCAACACCGATCCATAAGAGTGTCTTGACGATTTTGATTTCTTTCGGAGAAGGTACATCCGGGTTGGCTTCGGCCTTCTTCTTTGCACTGTAGAACAAACCCATGGTACTAAGTACGAGAGTCAAAAACACGACGTACATCCAGTCGTGCGAAAAGCGAAGCATCATCAACAACAAGATCATAGCAACGAGTGCGGAGATCAAGTCGAACAGTGGGAACAGTTCCGGGTGATTTTTAGCCTTTGGGATGAGCGTGTAATCGATCGACCCGTAAAAAGAAATGACTAACAATGCGTAGATAAGAATCAGACTCGAGTTGCGATGGCGATTGCTCGAACGTATTTCGGATGTGAGTGTGTACGGAAGAAAGTTTCCAAGGTGATTTCCAAGAATAAGCATGAGAGGGATAATAGCACCGAACTTGATCATCTGTTCTGTATTTGTCACATTACTGGGAATTCCACTTTCTAATTCCTTTTTGAGATTCTCGATCTCTGTCTTGAGGTCTTCTGATACTTCTGATGCTTCTGACATTTTTTTTTCTGATGTGAACGGATCTGTTTTTTATTTTCATGAAACGATAAATTAATTCATTGGGTTGATAAGTAAAAAAATTATGAAACCATGGATTTTTTGAATAGCCTATCCTCAGACGAAGAATGCCGCATGCGAGATTTAATATTTATCCATTTTCCGGATTTGTTCCTGTCGTTTGTGTATAATGGGAAAAAGAAAAAACACTCTACAATGTTGAAAGCGTACATGAGGGATCCGTATGTTCACAAGTTTGTGAAACATTTGATTCAACATTCATCAACTCTTTTGAAACCTTTGGTTGAAATCTTAACATCGACGGCGCCGGATCATAAAAATAATGTCCGACGTAAAAAGAAAAGAAAGAACAAATGAATGTGGATGTGAGCAGGGCGATTGTCGAACTTCTCCAACGAGAACAGACAAGTCGTACCGCGGAAGAAAAGGTAAGCAGACAGATTACCGAAATGTCGAGACCAGAATCAGCTGATCAAGTAACACAAGTCTTTCAATCCAAACGTACAGGTGGATGGAATTCCTACGATCCTGGTGCGATGGACAAACCACTCAAACGCGCTCTTGGTTTGACAAAAGTGAACCGTGTGGATTCCTTGAGTCTCATTCCCGATGTTCCTCAAACTTTGATCGATACGGAAAGAGAACGAATTCGAACAGCTATTTTATCATCCTCCCCGCTCTACACAACTACATATGCATTTCAGAATGAACTCGTCCGTCAATACAAAAGTATGTACCCCAAGGCAAGAAAGTTTGTTTGGAGCAAGTATGTATCTGCAAAATCACACGAGCCCGCTGCCGACACGTTTGTGTTTCAAATTCGAAATCCATATATCAACCATTTTCTAATTCCAATTCTTGAATCTTCATGTTCACCCTTTTGCATTTTTCAAAATTCTGGAAGCGAAAATGTGACTTCGGATATCGACATTACAATCCAAAACACAAAGTCGGGAAGATTCGTACACATTGCACAATTCATTACAAATGAGTTATTTCGTGAAATTTTTCACGAAGGTATAATTGACGGGATTGACTTTACATTCGGACTTTCTGATTTTATGGATGTCAATTTTTACACATCGGGGTATCACAGTTTTTGCATTCCAGAAAGTAAGAATGTCCTCGAGTATCCTTCATTCACGTCAATCGAATTCTGTATGAAAAATTATATAAACAGCGCAACCAATTACGAATATTACAAAAACTTTTTTGTTTGCCAATTCACATTCGCCATGATTCGTTTGCGTCTGGGTGTGGTTGACGACGATTTGGATGACAACAGTACAGACTTTTTTACAGGGTTCCTCACGAACCTCGATGTGATTACGCATCCGACAAGGAAGAGTCACTTCTCGGCTCTCAAAAAATTGATCGATAAGTACGACACTTCAGACCCCAGTGACCCTTTCTCAGATTACATCGACTTCTCGAGAGCACAGTTAGCGGCAGGAGTAGGTAACTACCAACAAATCGCGAAAGAAGCTTCGGAAAGGTTTTCCTTGTCTGAGAAAAGTGTGAATCAAATGAATCAAATACTAGAAGCGGACGAATCTATGAAATTGAGGTTTTCGTTAAATAAGCAAGACTTTGCGCAATCAATCAAATATCAATTCACATCATTCTCTGGAACTTTACTAAACGAATCCGCGCGATTGTTGCAAGCTCGGAAGGACAAAGATGGAAGTAAAGCGAGGGTGCTTAATTATCTGACTCAAAAAACCGAAAAGTGTATGCGCATGTATGCGATTCGAATGCACAATCTTCACAAGTATTACAAAGATGAAATTGACAAAGTTCGACAGACCGATCGAAAGACTCGGGCCGCTCTCTCTGATGCCCGATTCGAAGGTTTAAAATTGTTAAATCAAATGTACACATACGAGTACTGGTCGTTGCAAAGTATGTCTCGTTTGTTTGAGGAGGGAGCGTTATACACTGTGGGTGGGTGGCTTCATGTCGTTGCACAGAAACAGCGCAATTTGATACCGAAGAAAAACTTGCTTACGGATATGTACGTCATGTCTGTTTTGGAGAACATTGGGTTTTTTTTGAATTCGAGCAAAGCAAAATACATTCACCGAATCATGGACGCCGTGAAACATATCTTGCAAAACCAAAATCCGACTGAAGATTTCGTTGGTCATGCCGATATAAAAACAGCATTCGACCGTCTGAGTATTGATGAAAACGGTCCCCCACTTACGATTCTCCAAGCCGTTGAATTTAAGCAATTTTTGATTCTTCTTATTGACAAGATTGTATTCCGTATCAACAACTTACCGGCTGATATGCGAATTTTTTGTTATACGCCTCCACGTTCGGATGAAAAAGTTTTTCATATTGGAGACGAAGTAGAAGAAGGTGTCATTGTTGGTATTTCTACATCGGGTACGATTCCTCCAATTCTTTCATATGAAGTATATGACAGTACCACTCAAACAACACAGATATTGAACCAAGTAACAACTCTTACCGAATAAAAAAAATTGTGTAGTAAACAAATAAAAGAAGCAAAAAAAGAATTAAGAGATGACGTCGGTTGTTTTTCTCTTAAACATGGACACAGACGATGATTCCAACAACATGACTGTTTTTGGAACAAACGAATTGATTCTGGATTTGACACAATTCAATCGCAACATCGTGTATCAAGTATTAGAAGACAATACAGTCGCAGTGATTCGCTCAGAAGCAGGAATTGACTACATTAATGGATATTTACCGAAAGATTCCTATATTGGCATTGTTGACATTTTTGCTCCGATTCGGTACAAATCAACAGTGGATAATTTACAATTAAAGTCGTATACACGTTTACCTTCACCTTCACCAGCTTCTTCTGGAGGAGGAGGACTGTCGATTGAAATCCGTCACTCAGATATTCAATGTGCGATGGTTCAAATGATTCCTGGATTCTCGCATAGCAGTATTACACCTTCGCAAATCAAGGCTTCCCTCGAAGCATTTGACATTCAAAACTTTGAAAGTGGAGAGAAGCTGATCGAATTCGGTTCATCTGACTTCAACTTGTACTATTTAATGTCCGGTCTTGCACACGTCAAATCAAATAACAATGTCGTCCGAGTTCTTACACCTTGCACATCCGTGTTTGGTGAAGCCCCATTCCTTACAGATTTCTCAAGCACAAAACCGATGCCGTCCACTCGTTCTGCAGATGTAATTGCATCCGAGAAATCACATGTCATGGTGATCGATGTACAAAAGTTGTACAACAAATTTAAAGATTTTGATACGAACCCGTACAAAGCTGTGAAAGACTACATGCTCGAACGTTTTAATGCTCTGGAGTTCTTGCGCATTTCAAGAGGTGGAAGAATGAAACTTTCAGTCTAGTTCCTGAAGCACATCTTTCTCTGCCGCACCTCCTTCACCTCCTTCATTCGAAGACGGAAGGGGCATATGATTCAAAGCACAAATAACTGCCTCCACTGCAGAATCGACAGAATCTTCTTCATCGGACTCTTCAGATTCGGATTCGGACTCTTCAGATTCGGATTCGGAATCTGTATCGAAAAAAAACTTTTCATCAATCGATCCAATTGAAATGATTTCGTTCAATAATACCTGAACTGCTTTAGAGTCACCCTCGTTGTGGAGATGAACCAATTTGTTATGCAACCCAACAAGTTTCGCAACTTTCGTTTGAGCTTCAATTACTTCTGAATTGTTGTCCGACTCTTCCGACTCTTCAGACTCTTCAGACACAGATTCCTATGATTCTTCAGACACAGATTCATATGATTCAAAGCACAAATAACTGCCTCCACTGCAGAATCGACAGAATCTTCTTCATAGGACTCTTCAGATTCGGATTCGGACTCTTCAGATTCGGATTCGGAATCTGTATCGAAAAAAAA
>JACCDP010104801.1_pt1 | contig 147643 bp, 124 predicted proteins | sample 7445841 | NCBI WGS metagenome assembly JACCDP01 (sample SAMN15323441, study PRJNA562643) | freshwater metagenome | isolation source: river surface water | place: USA:Blue River Watershed | collected 2017-08-17
ATAGGTATCAACGTTTCACTTTGAATAACTCATTTCATTTTCAGTTTTTGTAAAACAAATTCAAGTCATCTTCGTTACCATATAAATAAAGAACGAATATGACTTTGGATCTGATTTTTTTACAAGCCGCAGTACACCTACCCGATGCGGTGGCGCAAGAGCCTATTACATTAAAAGATATTTTATTGGATCAGTTAGCAACTGGTTGGTACATCTACGTCCCTCAAATTGCAATGAGCATTTTCTCCGTTTATATATTCTTTGATAGAATGCTCGCTGTGAACAAAGCTTTAAAGGAAGAGAGTAATTTCATGGCTCAAATCAAACAGTACATCCTTGAAGGCAAGCTAGACATGGCCAAGAGCATTTGTGCACGATCATCCACCCCTGGAGGTAGAATGCTAGAGAAAGGTATAAATAGAATTGGAAAAAACATGAGCGATGTAAAAGCCGCCATTGAAAATGTGGGCAAAGTAGAAATTTCTCACTTAGAAAGAAATGTCTCCTTTCTTGCAACGACAGCAGGTGCAGCCCCAATGCTAGGATTCTTAGGAACTGTTATTGGTATGGTGGGTGTTTTTCACAGTATTCAATTGAACGGACCAGATCTTCAAAGCATGGGTGGTGATATGATGTTGGCAATGATAACAACTGTAGTTGGATTAATCGTTGGTATTATCGCTTATATCGCATACAATACCATAGTAGCAAGAATCGGAAAAGTGATTTCAAAAATGGAAAGTCAGGCCATCGAATTTATTGACATTCTAGAACAACCCGCATCATAATATGGACTTTGGAAGAAGAAATAAGGTAACTGCAGAAGCCAATATGGCTTCTATCTCTGACTTGGTTTTCCTACTGCTCATTTTCTTTATCATCATGAGTACAATGGCTGTAAATGGAGAGGTGGTCAACCTACCTAAAACCAGCACCGGAGAACCCGCCGCTGGAACCGCTTCAGTAACCATTACGAAAGATTTGGTATACATGGTAAACAATGAAACGGTCACCAAAGAAGAAATTAAATCTAAACTTGAAGCGTTGTTTTATGGTAGGCCCGAAGACAAAAGGATAGTCATCCTCAATGTCGATAGGGATGTCCCAACAGGTGAAACCATTGAACTATTCTCCACTTTGAAAGTACTGCGTTGTGAACCTGTTATCGCAACAAGAACAGCTCCTGCAAATGAATAAATCAGAATCACTAAAAAAATCATTTCCCATATTGGGCACCATATTGCTCCATGGTATGCTAATACTCATGGCCATGTTGATGCTCAAAAGCTGCGATGATCATCAAGACCCAGTGATGAACTATCAAAGCCTTAGTCTAGCTGCCTTAGGTGATTTTGAACCAGGTGAGGGTGAGTACGTAGACTTAGCTGCAGAGTCAGCCCCATTCAGTCCGAGTGAAGCCTTTCAAAGTGAAATAAATACACAAACTGAATCTGAAGTTACCACCCAAAAAGTGGATAACCCCAAAGACGTAGAAGAGGAGGCTCGTAAAAATGCTGAAGCCGAAGCTGAAAAGAAAAAAAAGGAAGAAGAAGAATCTAAGAAAAATAAAATCAACGGTTTGTTTGGTAAAAACAACAACGGAAAAGGGGGAGCCAGTGGTGAAACCCCAGGCGGTGGTGGGAACGAAGGCAATCCCAACGGGAATATCAACGGGAAAGGCGAATTTGGAGGGAAAGGCGGAAATGGTCAATGGAATCTTAAAGGCCGAGGCCTAGCCAAAGCCCCTGAACTGGATAAAAAACCAGATTATGAAGGGACCATCTACGTCTCGATTACTGTCGACAATCAAGGGAATGTTTTATCAGCCATTGCAGATCCAATAAAATCAAAAGTGTCCGGCGATGGATTCAACCAACTCAAAGCCCTAGCCGAAAAAGCAGCTAAAGCAGCTAAATTCAGTATCGATCCAGATGCTAAAAAACAAGTTGGATCTATACTGATCACATTCAAATTAAAATGACCTATCCAGAAGTTCTGGAATATTTATTCGCGCAGCTACCGATGTTTCATCGTATAGGAGCCGCAGCGTATAAGCCTTCATTAAAAAACACCGAGGCCCTTTGCCATTGGCTAGGGAATCCCGAAAAAAAAATCAAAACCATTCATGTAGGTGGCACCAATGGAAAAGGATCCACTACCCACCTACTTTCCGCGGTATTGCAAAGTGCTGGTTACAAAGTAGGCTTATACACATCCCCTCATTTGATCGATTTCCGTGAACGAATCAAAATAAACGGGGAATGGGTAAGTGAGGAATTTGTCATCGATTTTGTACAGCGATATCAAAATTCAAATTGCATTTCGCTACAACCATCGTTCTTCGAACTCACCTTTGCGCTGGCGGTAGATTACTTTGCCAAATCCAATGTCGATATCGCCATCATTGAAGTAGGCATGGGCGGCCGTTTGGATAGCACCAATGTCATTCAACCTCTGCTTTCGGTTCTGACCAATGTATCCAAAGACCACATGCAGTTCCTTGGAAACTCTATCGAAGCCATTGCCACAGAGAAAGCTGGAATCATCAAAGATAAAACACCCGTAGTTCTAGGACCGATGGTCTCTCAAGCCAAGGGCGTTTTTGAAGAAAAAGCAAAAGAAAAAGAATCTACCTTGTTTGTCGCAGAATACAATTCAGAAATACCTCATTGCTCACTTGCAGGTGACTATCAAAAAGAAAACATCCAAACCGCTTTTTGTGCCCTCAAAGTCATTCAAAAAAACTTCCTTCCCTTTGATGATCAACATATCAGTCATGGATTCGGTAACGTGCAGTCCTTAACTGGGTTGAAAGGAAGGTGGGAAATTCTTCAGCAAGAAAATCCAAAAATCGTAGCCGATGTAGGACACAATGAAGATGGAATCAAATGGGTACTTCAACAAGTACGTAACCACAGTTTTGACCAGTTGCATATTGTATTGGGGATGGTCAATGACAAAGATGTGGATCAGGTACTTTCCTTGTTTCCGAAGAATGCCAAATACTACTTCTGCAAAGCCAATATACCTCGGGGTCTAGATGCTGGCATATTAAAAGAAAAGGCTCAGTCGCAAATGCTATTTGGAGAAGTATATACTTCCGTTGCAGATGCTTTTGAAAATGCAAAAATCCATGCACAAAACACAGACTTCATTCTCATTACAGGATCGTTTTTTACCGTAGCCGAAGTGGTCGCTTAGAAAGCTTTCCAACCCTGGGCTTTCAATTCAATCGCCTCGTTTGCACGGGTAATCAAACGGCAAGAAGCTCCCGATTCAGTCATGTGACCAATCACTGTAAAATGTGGGCTACCCTTGATCTTCTCGTAATCACTTGGAGATATGGTGAACAACAACTCGTAATCCTCACCACCACTAAGTGCACATGTCGTTACATCCAAATTAAATTCTTCAGAAGCGCGTTGCGTCTCTGGTGAAACTGGAATCTTGGCTTCATAGACATCACAACCCAATCCACTCTGCTTGCTCAAATGGAAAATTTCCGAAGAAAGTCCGTCTGAAATATCAATCATTGACGTGGGAAGAATTTTCAAATCCGCTAAAAACTGAATAGCATCGACACGTGCCTCTGGCTTCAATTGTCTTTGCAACAAGTATTCATAACCTGCCAAATCAGGTTGTGCACCTGGGGCAGCTTTATACACTTCCTTTTCCCTTTCAAGAACTTGCAATCCCAAATACGCAGCACCCAAATCACCGCTAACCACCAAAAGATCATGGTGCTTAGCTCCACCGCGTGTTACCACTTTCTCAGGCAAAACTTCTCCTATTGCGGTAATTGAAATCGTCAAGCCATGAACCGCAGATGAAGAATCGCCTCCAATCAAATCAACTCCATAACGCTCGCATGCCAATTTCATTCCGGCATACAATTCCTCCATGGCCTCAAGCGAAAATCGATTGCTCACCGCATAGCTCACTGTGACATATTTTGGGATGGCGTTCATTGCGCAGATATCACTTACGTTCACTGCAATGGCCTTGTAACCCAAATGTTTCAGAGGCATGTACATCAAATCAAAATGCACCCCTTCTACCAACAAATCTGTGGTCACCACCTGATCATACATTCCTCCAGTGGCAAGGATGGCTGCATCATCACCTACTCCCTTCAGAGTGGTCTCGTGTTGGATAGGAAAATATTGTGTCAAATGCTCAATCAAAGCAAACTCACCAATGGCGCTTAATTCGGTACGTTGTTCCATGCCGCAAAGATAACCTTAAGTGGCATGCGCGCGCACAGCTTTAATCATCAACTGGGGAGTTCTTCGACCATTGTATTCATTGATCTCTAATGCTGCCAAAACATCCATGGAATTGGATTGAAAGATTTCCCACTCTTTGGCCATCCCAAAACCAACCGCATCAACATATCCAAAAACACCTTGTTGTTTCAAAGTACACTTCACGTGCTTTTGGTCACTGCCAATTTTCTTGGGCGGATAAGCATGATGAACATTCTCAAACAAGAATACAGGAGCCATATTATCCGGACCAAACGGCGCCATTTTTTTCATCTCTTCAATCCAAGTCATATCCACTTCAGACAGCGACAATGGCAAATCGAAATACACTGTTGGCTCAGGTCTCTTGTGATTCAACATTTCTGCTACCACTGCGTTAAACTGTTGAGCAAATGCATCTATTTTTTCTGGAAGCACTGTTAGTCCTGCCGCCATGGTGTGGCCGCCAAATTGCACAATGTTCTCTTGGCATTTCTCAAGGGCCAAATACAAATCAATGCCCTCAATAGATCTTCCACTTCCCGCATATACACCATGGCTTTTGGTAAAAACGATAGTGGGTCGATAATAACGTTCAATCAATCGAGAAGCCACAATACCGATTACTCCTTTCAACCATTCTTCGTCCCAAACCACGGTAACAAATGCTTCAGCATGCCCATTGTCACTTTCAACCTTTGCCAAGGCTGCTGCAGATACATCTTGATCGATACTGCGACGCGACATGTTAAAGTCCTCCACTTGCTGCGCCAAATCTTCCACCTCCTGAACCTCCTGGGCTATCAACAATTTCACAGCTTCATTGCCGGATGCCACACGACCCGCCGCATTGATTCTAGGTGCCAAAAGAAAAACCAAATCTGATACATCCCAAGTGGATCTCTTGGTTCCTGATTTACGCAACAAGGCTGCCAATCCTGGTCGCAGGTATCGATTCATCAGATGCAAGCCTTTGGCGACCAAGGTTCGATTCTCGTCCAACATGGGGACAATATCAGCCCCTGCCGCTATGGCTACCAAATCCAAAAAAGTTTCGGGATGACTCTCCGGATGAGGGTGAAGCATCGTGTATGCACAAATCAATTTATACCCCACTCCACATCCACTCAACCCTGCAAATGGATAAGAACAATCTCTTCTCTTGGGATTGAGAACCGCATTGGCATTGGGCAAATCTCCTGGTTCGTGATGGTCACAAACAATAACGTCAATACCGTGTTCCCTGCACAAAGCAATTCGCGCTCCATCCTTGGTTCCACAATCCAAAGTGATGATCAATTGCTTCTTTTCATCAATGGCATGCTGGGCACCTGTAATGGAAAATCCATATCCCTCCTCGTATCGATTGGGTATATAGAAAGAAGCTCGGGCACCCAGGTTCACCAACCACTCATACATCATTGCAACGGATGTGGTGCCATCCACATCATAATCGCCAAAAACCAAAATCTTCGAATCATTTTGAAGATGATGATGCAATACTTCTACAGCCACATCCATGTCCTTCATTAAAAAAGGATCATGCACAGCATGACCCAATGGGCTTGAAAAAGAAGCCCAATCACCCACTTCACGCACCGCTAACAAACGCTCAAATGGCGCTCCCTCGGGCAACTCCCGCAACTTATCATTCCTTTGCTTCCAAATCATAAGGCAAATTTGATGGATTTCAATCTCGATTCCAAATAATGCATAACGTCCAAATAAACTGACTTTATGCAACCCTATCCCCTAAGTTGTCGTCTTTTTTGTATATTCACCACCTCAAAGAGTGTTAATCATTATGAAAACAAGATTTTTCACCGGATTATTCGCCTCAGCCTTGGCTGCCATGATCCTTTTAACGGGTTGTCCAAATCCAGACAACAAAATTCCACCAAACTGTTTTGATGGAATCCTCAATAACGGAGAGCAATTGATCGACTGCGGTGGTCCTTGCGAAGAATGTGACCATTGTATAGATGGGATTTTCCAACCTGATTTGGGAGAAACTTGGTTAGATTGTGGTGGTGAATGTGGTCCATGTGATCCTTGTGCCAACGGTATTCAAGATACCCTTGAATTGGGTGGTGACGAAACCGGTGTCGACTGCGGTGGTACCAATTGTGGTCCATGTGGCGACTTGTGTGGAGATGGATTGTTGAATGGAAACGAAACCCAAATCGACTGTAACGAAGGTCCATACATTGACAACAACGGTAACAATGTCTACGATTTTGGAGATGTTTATACCGGTAACTGTCAGATCTGTCCTTCTTGCTCAGATGGAATTATGAATGGTACTGAAATCGGTGTCGATTGCGGTGGAACAATGTGTCAAGTTTGTGCCAATGAAAGTAACTGTACCAACAACTTGATTGATGGTGACGAATTCTGGACAGACTGCGGAGGTACCAACTGCCCAGACTGTATGCGCATCGTTGATTGGACAGTGGGTGGAGTAAGCCATACATCCATCACATATGCAGAGAGCTATTCGAACTTTGATTTTGATGTTACAGGAACAACCATCACTGATGTAAGTTTCCAAGTAAAAATCAACGAACCTGCATCTGGTTGGATTCCTGGAATCGTTATCAACTTGAATCCTTCTGTAACAGATGCTTTGGTTTACCTAGATGCAAATGGAACTTCTTACAGTACTACAACAAATGGTGCTTCTGGAACTTTCACTTTGATCAAATTCACTGACACGCCTGCTCCAGGTTATATCCGTGGATCTTTCACTGGTACTTTGAAAGCAAGCAATGGTGCAACTGTAAATATCACCAATGGTTTGTTCCAGGTGAAATTCCAATAAAGAGATTCTTGAAATTGAAAAAGCCCCTGCATAGGGGCTTTTTTATTTAATGGCTCTTAGCATTTCCCGCTTTCCAGGAGGACCAGGAAGTCGCTCTACTTTAAATCCAACTTCCTGCAAATTCCTTCTTACTTGACCCTTTGCACAATAACTCACCCATATTCCACCGGGCTCAAGTAATTCATAACATCGCTGCATAACTTCCAATGTCCACAACTCAGGCTCAACCTGTGGACCAAATGCATCAAAATAAATAACATTGAATTTCTCTTCGGAATGAAAGTCCATAATACCCAACTGCTCTTTTCTAAATAAAAATGCTTTGGAAAGTTCGGTATCCAAACCCCAAGGCGAATCGTGAATGTGACGGATTAGATCAACATCATCAACCCTTGATGCTATCCAAGTATCCAACTTATCTCTTTCGATGGGAAATGGCTCCAGTGATACATAATGAACGGGTTGATCTTTCTGTAAAAATGTCAAGAGCACATTCAAACCCGTGCCCATACCCACCTCCAAAATCTTGACGTTTGCATTTGGACAAGCTTTCAACCCATATTGAATAAACACATGACTCGCCTCTTGATCAGCGCCATGGATGGAATGGTAAGTCTCGTTGGCTTCTGGAATGAAAAAAGTAAAAGACCCGTCTTCTGTTTGAACAAGTTCCCTTGTTCTGCATTTGTTCACCGTAGAATTGTTCATAGGTTTTCTATCCATTTCAAAGCACTTAGAAATCAGATTTTACCTTCGTTCTGTAATTTGAATAACATGGCAAAGAAAACGAAAAGTGCAGTCACAAAAAAGAAGGCTTCCTTCTTTTCAGAAAAAAGCATGAGCTTTTTAGAATCATACATCAACAATGCATCGCCCACGGGCTTTGAATCACCTGGTCAACAATTGTGGTTAGACTATATCCGTCCCTATGTGGATGAATACATGGTGGATACTTATGGTACCGTTGTCGGTGTAATCAATCCCAACGCGCCCTATAAAATTGTAGTAGAAGCCCATGCAGATGAAATTTCATGGTTTGTTCACTACATAACTTCAGATGGATTCATTTATCTCCGCAGAAATGGAGGAAGTGATCACATGATTGCCCCAAGCAAGCGTGTGAATATTCACACACCCTCAGGTGTAGTGAAAGGGGTATTTGGATGGCCTGCAATTCACGTTCGTACGCCAGACAAAGAAGAAACTCCAAGCATGCGCAATATTTTCTTGGACGTCGGTGCGGCTTCTAAAAAAGAAGTGGAAGACATGGGCATCCATGTTGGATGTGTAGCCACGTTTGATGATGAGTTTATGGTATTGAATGATCGTTTCTTTGTGGGTCGCGCTTTGGACAATAGAATCGGTGGATTTATGATTGCTGAGGTTGCCCGTTTATTGAAAGAGCGCAAGGATAAATTGCCGTTTGGTGTTTACTTTACCAACTCTGTTCAAGAAGAGATTGGCTTAAGAGGTGCTGAAATGATTGCGCATCGAATCAATCCCGATGTTGCTATTGTTACGGACGTTTGTCATGATAGCTCAACTCCCATGATGAACAAGGTTCGTGACGGAGAATTGTCAGCAGGAAAAGGACCTGTTGTCAGCTATGGCCCGGCGGTTCAAAATAATTTATTGAAGCACATCATCGATGTAGCTGCAAAAAATAAAATCGATATCCAAAGACAAGTAGCTTCAAGAAGCACAGGAACCGATACAGATGCATTTGCATACAGCAATGCAGGTGTTGCCAGTGCATTGATCTCATTGCCTTTGCGATACATGCACACTACGGTTGAAATGGTGGACAAGAAAGACGTCGAGCATGTAATCGAATTGATTTACGCCAGCTTGAAATCCATCAAAAACAATCAAGACTGGAGATATATCAAATAGTGAATTGGTGAAAAGATGAATCGGTGAATCAGTGAAGCGGTATGATAAATGTGTTATTTACTGATCTACCGATATACCCCAATCACTGCTTTTTCTCATTCTTTCATTTTTTTGAGATTGATTACATTTGCGGTACGATTCAATGAAAGTCGAACTAAATTTTTAAAACATGAACCACGTAGGTATCCGTCCTGAAGGCGCAACGCTCGATTATTTGGGACTTAAAAACCTAGCTACAGCATTTTGGAATCTATCTCCAGCTGAGTTAGTAGAAGAGACAATTACACTTGGACAAGGTAGCATTACCAACACAGGTGCTTTGAGTGTAGATACTGGAGAATTCACTGGAAGATCTCCCAAAGACAAATTCATTGTAAAAGATAGCAACACCGAAAATTCTGTTTGGTGGAGCCAATTCAATATTCCTTTCGAGCCAAGCAAATTTGATCGTTTGTTCGAAAGAATGTCAGCGTACTTGACAGGTCGTGAAGTTTATGTTCGTGACGCGTTTGTCTGCGCTGACCCTCGCTACAGAATGAATGTTCGCGTAGTTACTGAGTTTCCTTGGAGCAACATGTTTGCTTACAACATGTTCATGCGTCCCTCTCAAGACGAATTGAAAACCATTCAACCCGATTGGCATGTCATCTGCGTTCCAGGATTTATGGCAGATGCAGAAATTGACGGTACACGCCAACATAACTTTGCCGTAATCAATTTCACCAAAAAGATGGCCATCATTGGTGGCACAGGCTACACAGGCGAAATCAAAAAAGGTATTTTCACTGTATTGAACTACGTTCTTCCTCACGAGCAAGGCGTATTGCCTATGCATTGCTCAGCAAACGTGGGTAAAGACGGTGACACTGCGGTATTTTTTGGATTGAGTGGAACAGGTAAAACCACCCTATCGTCAGATCCCAATCGTCAATTGATTGGTGATGATGAACATGGCTGGACAGACTCCACTGTTTTCAATTTCGAAGGTGGTTGTTACGCCAAAACCATCGACTTAACAAGAGAGAAAGAGCCTCAAATTTTTGATGCAATCAAATTTGGAGCAATCTTGGAAAATATCGGTTTTGAAGATGACGGTGTTACTCCCAATTATGAGGACAAGGATAAAACGGAAAATACGCGTGTAAGTTATCCCATCCATCACATCGACAATATCATGCAACCCAGTTTGGGCGGCATCCCCAAGAACATCTTCTTTTTGACATGTGATGCATTTGGCGTATTGCCTCCAATCAGCAAATTGACCAAAGGTCAAGCGATGTATCAATTCATCAGCGGATATACCGCTAAAGTAGCGGGTACTGAAGCCGGAATTACCGAACCCACCACTACTTTCAGTGCTTGTTTCGGCGCACCTTTCTTGCCACTTCACCCAACGCAATACGCTGAGATGATGGGTAAGAAAATTGACGAAAGCGGAGCCAAAGTTTGGTTGATCAATACGGGTTGGAGCGGAGGTTCATACGGTACCGGTGATCGTATGAAGTTGAAATATACACGTGCCATGATTACCGCAGCTTTAGAAGGCAAATTGGATAATGTAGAATACAAAACCCATGAGGTTTTTGGTTTAGCAATGCCCACGTCTTGCCCCGATGTTCCAACAGAACTTTTGGATCCAAAATCAACTTGGAAAGATGGCGGTGCATACGATGCAAAAGCCAATGAATTAGCTGAGAAATTTGTCGCTAACTTTGACAAGTTTAAAGAGTACGCCAATGATGAAATCATGGCTGCTGCTCCAAAAGTTATTGCATGATTTTAGATTCAAAAAACTTAAGTCTAAACGACTTAAAAAATTTATTTCATTCCTCGGATCCCATTCAATTGGCCGAGGAATGTTTTTTTAATATAGAGCGTTCCAGATCATACTTGGACCAATTCTCTGGTAAAAATGGCGCGCCCATTTATGGCGTCAATACAGGATTTGGCTCTTTGTGCAACACCATCATCGAAGACGATGACCTAAGCACATTACAACGAAATCTATTGATTTCACATGCCTGCGGTATGGGGCATGAAGTGCCAACGGAAGTGGTTCGATTGATGCTTCTCCTCAAAGTAATGGGCTTAAGCAAGGGATTCAGCGGGGTTCAACGCATCACCGTAGAAACTTTGCTTGATTTGTACAATCACCAAATGACCCCCATTGTTTTCGAACAAGGTTCATTGGGTGCAAGCGGTGATCTAGCTCCACTCTCTCATATGTGCCTTCCTCTTTTGGGTTTGGGGCAAGTGAGATACCAAGGCCAAATTATCTCAGGAAGCGAAGCTTTGGAAATATTGAAACGAAAACCAATTGTATTAAAAAGCAAAGAAGGTTTGGCGTTGATTAATGGAACTCAATTCATGAGCGCCTACGCCGTTTACAATACCTGGAAAGCAGAAAGTTTAATCCATCACAGCACCAACATTGCCGCAATGAGTTTGGATGCCTATGATGGAAGAATTGAACCTTTTATGGATAGCCTTCACAGAGTGCGTCCACATCAAGGGCAATTGATTATTTCAGAAAGAATGCGCGAAGCCCTTGAAGGTTCTGAAATTATTCAACAAGCCAAAAGTCATGTTCAAGACCCATACAGCTTCCGTTGTATCCCACAAGTTCACGGTGCGACATGGGACACATTGCAATATGTCAAAAGCATAGTAGAAATTGAAATCAACGCTGTGACTGATAATCCAGTCGTGTTGGTAGACGAGAATAAAGTAGTGAGTGGTGGTCATTTTCATGGCCAACCTTTATCCATGGTCATGGGATTTCTTACCCAAGCCATGGCTGAATTGGGAAGTATCTCTGAACGTAGAACATATAAACTCATTGGAGGTCAAAGAAATCTTCCAGCTTTCTTAACCCCCAATCCTGGACTCAATTCGGGATATATGATTGTTCAATACACAGCAGCATCTATTGTTTCTCAAAACAAACAATGGTGCACCCCAGCGGTCATAGATACCATTGATAGCAGCAATGGACAGGAAGACCATGTGAGTATGGGTGCCAATGCAGCTACACAATTGCATCGCGTTTTGGATAATGTTCAAAAGGTGATTGCCCTTGAATGGATGACCGCAGCGCAAGCGTTGGATTTGAAACGACCATTGAAATCCAGTGTGGTTGTAGAAAAATACCACGACATGCTGCGCAAAGAAGTTCCGTTTTTAACTGCAGATGATTTGATGAGTCCGTTGATGAATCGTGCAAACGATTTGTTGGAATCACTTGCCTGATCCGCGAAGCACGGTCACAATGGTATAAAAGAGAATTTTTATATCCATTGCCAATGACATATTTTCCAAATACAGGATATCATACTTCAAACGCTGAACCATTTGCGTTACATTTTCTGCGTACCCGTATTTCACTTGTCCCCATGAAGTAATTCCAGGACGAACACGAAGTAACTTCTTAACGTGAGGTGCCTGCAATTTGATCTGCTCAATATAAAATGCCCTTTCTGGACGAGGACCTACCAATGACATTTCGCCAACAATAACATGAAAAAATTGTGGTATTTCGTCAAGCCTGGTCTTTCGTAAAAATTTACCAACCCCGGTAATACGGCTATCTGAATTGGATGACAATTGTGGACCATTCTGCTCCGCATTGACAAACATCGTTCTAAACTTCAAAATATGAAATGGACGGCCATGAATACCGATCCGCTCTTGTGTGTAAAAAATAGGGCCCTCACTGGAAAACTTAATGGCAATTGCTATAATCAAATAAACCGGTAGCAAAATAACAATGGCCAACAATGACAAAACCACATCCATCAAACGTTTCAAACTCATCTGCCATGCGGGCATAAGCTCCTTGCGTATTCTCACCAAAGGCACACCATAAATACCCGTCATTTTTACTCCACCACTCAACAAATCAAATGTATCTGGGATGATATTGATATCTACGTCAAAATCCAACAGCAAGTTCATTACCTCTTGCAAATGCTTGTGATCTGAGCTCTCAACGGCGATGATAATTTCTTTGATGTTGTGCTCCTGAATCAATTTAGGTATGCTTTCTATTTGACCCAAAAATGGAATGTGGCTTTGTAACAGATCGTCTTTTCCGTTAATCCGCACAAATCCCACAAATCGATAACCACCCATGTGATTACTCGATTGGATTTCCTCATACAAAGACATGGCCTTGGCATTTCCGCCAACGATCAAGGTTGGAAATCCCCATTCCCCACTTTTCATTCGCTTGACAGCCGCGCTTGTAAGTAACAATCGCAGTGTTAAAGTCCCTACAAAATGCGAGATAAATAGCGCAGAAAAAGAATAGTAATGCGCCGTATAATCAGGAAGTACATCATCCAATAAAACAACGAAAAACAAGAACAAGGTTCCTAAAAAAGTTGCAATAAAAACATCCGTAAACTCTTTTAAACGATGTCGTCTAAAAATATCACGATAATGTCCCAAAAGAAAATATACGACAATCCAAAATACAGGTATAAACAACAATCCCAATATGAATTTTGGATCTTGAGATTCTATCTCCCAGAGCTCCTGACTACCCGTATTTTCCCAGTATACCTTCCTAAATGAATACAGAAAGATCCAAGATATCCAAGCTCCCAAAATATCTAGAAGAATGTATTTGAATATCTGAGATTTCGCCTTCATCATTGCCATTTCACCCACTTCAAATTATCCAAATACACTTCCACAGGTTTAGCCACTACATCAGGAACTGCCTCTATATAAAATTCATAATGTATGGCTTGTAAATGACGCAGTGGAACAGATCCAAAGTCGACATAGATTTTATTCCAAACAGGCACGCCATCCGTTTCTTGCGTTGGATTAATGGTCAACACAAACTCCTTGGTTTCGCCTGTAGCCTCCGTTACAATCAAACCTACTGAGAATCGATTGTTAGAGCTATAATTCATTTCTAAAAAATAGTAATTGCCCGCAGTAAACTCCCGATTCACATCGTCTTTGTAATAAAGCTTAGTCTGTCCAGATGTCAATATACCTTTCCCGCAACGATTGCCTTCAAATACAATATCAGCATCCGTTACAGCTGTAAAATCTCCATTGTTACCGGGCATTTCAACCAGAAAATTTCCACTTTCAAAACCCAATTCTTCCACATCCACATTCTCTGCATAACCAAATGTCGGCGTCCATTCCACAACTGTTTCTGGAGAAAATGATAGTGTCGTATCCAAAGTCTGGAAAAATGGATAACGAATTCTGCTATCACTCAAGCCATTGTTTTTGATACCTGGAAGAATTTGAATTTTTGAACGATCTAAATCAATGATCGGAATATTTGCAGGAGTGCTGTAAATACCGAGCAATTGTTCATTTTGGTAAACCCACAATTCGGTAATTTTCTGTGAACTCGTTCCCTCGCCTGGTTTGCTTTGGAAATTCCATTCTGGAATATGCAAATAGGCCGGAGCTTTGGCTTTTTCACAACCCAACAATAAGAATGATAATCCTCCAAAAACCAATATCAATTTCCAACTGCGCATCTGCTTTTTCTTAACGACAGGCTAAAATATGGAAGCCTATCCAACAGCAACGAAAATGTGCAAGATTTATTGCATCATAGAGATAAAATTGTCATCTCGCTGAATGACGGCTGATCCTGAGCACTTATCCTCAGCAGCGGTAGCTATTTCTAATGCTCTTGCCGCCTCTTCCAATGACACTTCAACTTTACCACCATTTTCAATCGTGTTGACAAAAGCGGTCAATTCCTCTACAATTGCATTGGTTTTGGGAACATCAATATGCTCAACCAAAGCCTCTTGATTGAGGCGTGGCGTAACCTTTCTAACTTGATGCAAAAGGTAATCTATCTCAATGTAATAATCCTTTTCAAAAACCCTGGTCATTCGCGAAGCCTCATCACTAACCCGATTGGCAGATAAATGAGCCATGCAACCATTGTCCAATTCCATCCGCAACAGCGCGACGTCTGTATTCAACGATTTCATGTTGTAACCAGCCGCACCAATCTTTCTTACGCCGGCCTTGGACATTTTCATCACCAAGTCAATATCATGAATCATCAAGTCCATAATTACGGAAATATCGAGTCCTCTTTCTTGATATGGTGAATGCCGAAAACACTCAATAATTCGCGGTTGATGGATATATGGCGCTGCTGCCAAAAATGCTGGATTGAATCTTTCAATATGACCAACTTGTGCAATTACATCAGCTTCCCTGCACATCTTAATCAAAGCCCTCGCCTCGTTGGTATTGAGACACACGGGCTTCTCAATGAAAATATGTTTAAACGCTCTTGCCGCCTTGATGGCCAACTCAAAATGATTGGCAGTTGGGGCTGCAATGATTACCGCATCCACTTGATCAAGAACATGGTCTACGCCATGACTTGGCATAATGCCCGTCAACTCCATGGCCTCTTTTGCTCTGTTCATTTGGGGGTCAAAGAATGCAGTCAATTCAACCCTATCACCCATGGTTTGAATACACTTCATGTGTATCTTACCCAAGTGCCCCACACCTAAAACTCCCAATCTTAACATAATGCTATTTTACAACTCATTTGGGAGTCATTTATACCAATTGCAAATAACTATTTACAGCTAACCGTTAATTACGACTTCCAAATAAAGTGGAGCCAATGCGCAGCATAGTAGAACCCTCATTAACCGCCAATTTCCAATCGGAACTCATGCCCATGGATAAAGTGCGCCATTCACTTCCCATTTGAGGTGATAATTCATCAAAAACCTTTTTTGCCAACTGAAATTCACTGACCAAAACTTGCTCATCATCAACAAAAGAGGCCATGGCCATGATTCCATTGAATTGGACATGACTATACTTCTCTATAGTACTCGACGAGAAAAATGAAATCGCCTCTTCCGCAGAAAAACCAAACTTAGTCTCCTCCTGAGCCACATGAAGCTGAATCAATACCGAAATTTTTCGATTATTCTTAACGGCTTGCTTCTGAATTTCATCCAATAGTGATTGCTTATCAACACCATGTATAAGATGCACATAAGGCGCAATGTATTTCACCTTATTGGATTGGAGATGACCTATAAAATGCCATCGTATATCCATCGGAAGTACTGGTTGTTTCTCCATCAACTCTTGCACATAATTCTCTCCGAAATCACGTATTCCTATGTCATAAGCCTCTAAAATATCAGCTATCGGTTTCGTCTTGGAAACAGCAACTACCTCCACTTTGGAAGGAAGTAATGACTTGATTTGCTGATATGCAGATGAATTAAATGCCATAATTGATGGGATATATAACCAATCCGCTTCTCAATTTTGGCTCTATATAAGTTGATTTAGGGGGCATAACGCCTCCTTGATCGGCTACAGCGCACAACTCTTCAGTTGTCACTGAAGACAATAAAAAAGCAGACTGTATTTTATTCTTTTGAATACTCTCATCAAGAAAGGAAACACCTTTAGGTCCCTCACAATACTTGATGCGTTTGTCTTTCCTGATATCCTCGATATTGAGCAATGGCGTTAATACTTGATGCGCCAGTTTCTCAGGATCCAATCCCAATTCATCATTAAACTTCCAATAGGTAGTTCCTGACTTGGTCCTCCAACCAAATTCGCCTTTCAAAGGTGCAGAACGTATCTCCTTAATGGAAACAAACTTTTCTTTTAAAAATCCTTCTATCACTTCATCACCCATCGTCTCATCACAAATCATCCGATGAAATGGATGAATGGTGAGGTCTTCTTGATCAATTACGTAAGAAAGAAAAAACTTAGCCTCCTCCCATTCGGGATGAAGCTTCTGCAATCTTTCACTCGAAGCCGATCGATGATGTCCATCGGCAATGTATACACTTTCGAAACCGGCAAATGCCAATTTCACCTGGGAAATCTCATCTTCATCTCGAACCACCCAAAGTGTGTGACGTACTTTATCTGTTGTTGTAAAATCAGTAAGTGGGATTCTTTCCTGCAACGACCTAGTCCACTCCTTAAAATCTTTTGAATAAGAAGAAAACATCAAAACAGGCTCTGCATTGATTCCCGTTATCGCCAAATATTCCGCAAATAAATTTTCCCTTTTCTCAATGGTATGCTCATGTATCTTAATGACACCCGATCGATAATCCTCTACAGAAATACCGCCCATCCAACCCAAAAAAACCTTTCCGTCTTTGATCTGTCTGTACAAATAAAAACTTGCTTTCTCCTCTTGAATCAATATACCTTGTTGAACAAATTCATCGAAAATCTGACGTACTTCTTGAAACTTAACTTGCTCCGAAACCTCTCTTTTTTGGGTCGGATGGATAACATGCAAAAAAGTAAATGGATTTCCATTCAACTTGTCATTTAGTTCAATGTCAGAATAAGACAAAAACGAACGAGATGCTACAAGATGCATTTTATCCTGAGTAGCTCTTATTCCCTTGAATGGATGAAACTCTGCCATTAGGACAAACTCGAAACTATTGAAGCTACATGCTCAGCTATTTCCAAACCGATTCTCTCTTGAGCTTCCGCAGTGGAGGCTCCGATATGGGGCGTTGCTATCACTTTGGGATGCTGAATCAGATCTACTCTCGGCGTTGGCTCATTGACAAACACATCCAAGCAAGCCATACCAACTTGACCCGAATCCAACATTTCAATTAATGCATCTTCTTCAACTACTCCACCTCGTGAAGTATTGATAAGTACAACCCCTTTTTTCATTTGCATCATTTCTGCTTTTCCAAATACAGCAGCGCCGTTGGGCTGCTTCGGAACATGCAAGGAAATAAAATCCGCTTGGGTAAAAACTTCTTCCATTGTCACAAACGGAACAGAAACTGTAATTATTTGATCACCTATTTCCAACTCGACATTTCTAAATGACTCTCCTGAACGATCAACACCGATAACTTTCATTCCACAACCCAAGGCGTAACTCGCCAGAGATTTTCCAATTCTTCCAAAACCAACAATGGCCAATGTCTTGCCTCTCAATTCAAAACCCTTACTGAATGATTTCTTCAACGAAGCAAATTTTTCATGTCCCGAAACAGACATGTCTTTTCCAGATGCATAAACAAATCTGGCTGAAGCAAACATCATGGACATAACCAATTCAGCTACACTCGCGGAACTCGACGCAGGGGTATTAAAGACAACAATTCCTTTCTCGCGAGCATATGCAGCGTCAATGTTGTCTATACCGACACCACCTCTTCCAACGAACTTCAGATTGGAACATTGATCAATCAAATCAACACGAACCGTCGTTGCGCTTCGAACCAATAGACCATCAATTCCATTGTCATTGATGTAATGAGCTAAATCACCTTGTGCAACATTGTCTGTTATTACAACATGACCTGCAGCTTCCAATGCGCTTTTTCCGGAAAGATCAATTCCGTCGTTGGCTAAAATTTTCATATTATCCTTTAACTCGTTCAAATTCTTTCATGACATCCACCAACACCTGTACGCTTTCTATTGGCAACGCATTGTACATAGAAGCTCTGTATCCTCCAACACTTCTGTGACCAGCAATTCCGCTAATTCCAGCATCCTTCCACATGGCATCAAACTCAGAAGCCATGGCATCATCATTCAATCTAAAAGTAGGATTCATCCAAGAACGCGCTTCGGGCACGGCATGACCATGGAAAAGCCCATTGCGATCCAATTCACTGTAAAACAATTCTTGCTTCGCATTATTTCTCTTCTCCATCCCTTCCAAACCTCCAATTTCCTTGATCCATCGCAATGTCAACATGCAAGTGTAGATGGCCAAAACTGGAGGTGTATTGTACATACTGTCTTTTTCAATATGCGCCTGAAGATCCATGTAGATCGGAAGCTTTCTACCCGTTTGGCCCAACTTCTCTTTATCAACGATATACAAAGTAGTTCCCGCTGGACCGAGATTCTTTTGCGCACCTGCATAAATCAATGCATGTGCTTCCGCATTCACAGGGCGAGAGAAGATATCAGAACTCATATCACATACCAAAGGCATTTCCGTATTTGGTGTGTAGTGATATTGTGTTCCATAAATGGTATTATTCGAAGTGTAATGCGCATAATCATAGTTACCTTTAAAGTCAACTTGAGGAATGTGATTATGGTTGGATGACGCCGAATCAAATGGAACATCAACTTGACCCAATAATTTAGCCTCTTTGACCGCACCAGCAGCCCAAACTCCAGTATTGGCGTATACCGCCTTGCCTCCTTCCTTCATGAAATTCATGGCAGCGATGTGAAATCCCAAAGTTGCTCCTCCTTGAAGAAATAGAACCTCAAATTGCTCAGGCAAATTCAAAATTTCCTTCACGCTTTGACGCGCCTCCGCAACTACCTTTTCAAAATTCTTTGAGCGATGAGAAATTTCCAAAATGCTCAAACCCATGCCATCAAATTCTTGAATAGCTGCAGCAGTTTGCTGAATTACTTCAGCAGGTAAAATACTGGGACCTGCAGAAAAATTATGTACTTTTTTCATGCAGTAAAGGTAAGGCCAATCTTAAAGACCTAGCAATACTTCTTCGGCGGTTTTTCCACCAAAAATCATACGCTCTGGATTCTCTAACATTTCCTTGATTTTAACCAAGAAACCTACGCTTTCTCTTCCATCAATGATGCGGTGATCATAGCTCAACGCCAAATACATCACCGGACGAATAACAACCTGTCCTTTCTCGGCTATCGGACGCTCAACGATATTGTGCATACCCAAAATAGCACTTTGAGGAGGATTAATAATTGGGGTTGACAACATTGAACCAAACACACCACCATTGGTGATTGTGAAAGTTCCACCTGCCATGTCATCCACTGTAATTTTCCCATCACGAGCCTTCTTTGCAAGACCACCAATGGCCTTTTCAATTTCAGCCAAACTCAAGCTCTCTGCATTGCGAACAATGGGTACCATTAAACCTTTTGGAGTACTAACCGCAATTCCGACATCACAGAAATCATGGAAAACAATTTCTCCATTTTCGATGCGTGCATTAACTGCAGGAAAATGATACGCAGCTTCACAAACTGCTTTTGTAAAGAATGACATGAAACCCAAACCTACTCCATGCTTTTCTTTGAAAACGTCTTTGTATTTGGCACGCAAATCCATTACCGGTTGCATATTGACCTCATTGAAAGTGGTCAACATGGCTGTTGTATTTTTTACCGAAACCAAACGTTCAGAAATTTTCTTTCTTAAGTTGGTCATTTTCTCTCTACGCTCATTGCGCGTCCCGCCGCGTTGAGGAATTGAATCGTGCGAAATCCCTCCACTTAAAGCTGCAAGCACATCATTCTTGGTGATTCTTCCTCCAGGGCCAGAACCCACAACTTGCGATGCTGGTACGTTATTCTCTGCCATTATTTTGGCAGCAACTGGAGAAGGATGTCCTGCCGCTGGATGATTGGATACAACGGGCATTGGATTAGGAGCTGTAGCCGCAATTGGAGCGGCCTCTACTTTTTCTGAAACTTGAACAGGCGCTGCGGATACAGGGGCACCTGCAGGAGCAGAAGCGGATGTATCAATCAAACACGCCACGCCACCAACTGCTACTGTATCACCCGCTTGGGCTACAATAGTAATGGCACCTGACATCTCTGCCGCCAATTCCAACGTTGCCTTATCTGAATCCACCTCGGCAATTACCTGATCTTTGGTGACATAATCACCATCTTTCACCAACCAATTGGCAATAATTACCTCACTGATACTCTCTCCTGGAGAGGGAACTTTCATTTCAATTTTCGACATCTCTTTTCAGATAAAGACAACTTAAGTATTTGGTTGCGAATTTGCACCGAAAATTCATTCCTTGGTCGAAAAAAAGGCAATAATTACGAACTTTCGACAATGAATTATTGGATCGTCTTCATCGGTGGTGGTCTTGGCGCATTGATGCGTTTTGGATTGAATCACCTTAATTTCCTGAGCAATAAAAACATTTGGACAAGCACGCTAATTGCCAATGTTCTGGCATCTCTTATTATTGGCATTCTTAGCGCTCTGAATAACAGCGGAAAATTGAGCATATCTTCATCAACATGGTTGTTTCTTGCCACAGGATTTTGTGGTGGCTTAAGTACGTTTTCCACATTCAGTTTGGAACTATTTCAATGGGTACAAAATGACAAATGGCTTTTGGTTCTTGGTTACATCGCTTTGAATGTCGTTCTTTGCACCGCCTTGATTGCAATATCATCTTGGCTCATTCAAACAACCCCATGAGTAAACTATTACATCATCAAACGCATAGAAATAGTAATCCTGAAGCTGAATGGGTGATGTTCATCCATGGAGCTGGCGGAGGAACTGCCACCTGGAAAAAACAAATCAGAGACTTTGGAAGACATTTCCATTTGGTTTTGGTTGATCTTCCTGGACATGCCAAAAGTTCACAGAGCTGTACGGAAATACCCAAATACTCCTTTGAATTCATTGCCGAAAAAACCTGGCAAATTGCAGATCACTTGGAAATTAAAAAAATTCACTTGGTTTCTGTCTCCCTTGGAAGTATTGTTTCTATGGTAATGAAAGAGCAACAACCAGAGCGCATCAAATCCATGGTTTTTGCAGGGCCAATTACCAGCTTGGATACCAAACTCAGAATAGTGATGAAATCTGGATTAATGATTTCTGGAATAATCGGGTTCCGGAACTTTTATAAGTTGATGGCCAAAATCATCTTACCCAAGAAAAATCATGAAAGTGCGAGAAAAGTTTTTGTTCGAGAAGCAAATGCTTTAACGGATGCCGAGTATAAAAAGTGGACCGCCATGTATGGCAAACACTTGGACGCCACATTAAAACGTGTGTTTTCAATGGCCCCTGAGGTTCCGGTATTTCTTGTAGTTGGAACTCAAGACCACTTCTTTTTGGCTACAACCAAAAAATACGCTCAATTATTCCCTAGCAATATCGAACTCTCAATAATTGAAAATTGTGGACATTTGGTTTCCCTCGAAAAGGAAGAAATTTTCAATCAACAATCCATCGATTACATTCACAAGAAGAAATAAATAATTCGAATAATAAAAAAGGTCCCGAAAATTCGGGACCTTTTTTATTAATCAATTTCGTTCTTGATTATTTCATCAAGGTCAAAGTTTGAACACCATTAGAGGTGCGCTTCACTACTTGATAAATTCCAGCCTCCAAATTCTGCATATCAATCACAGCTTGGTTTAACCCTGGTACTGAAACAACCGTTTGCTGAGACATCTTTTGACCTGCAACGTTGTACAATTCAATTGTATTCATTTCTGATACAGATGCATTCCATTGCAAAGTGGTTGATGAATGAGCAGGGTTGGGATAAACATTCATCGCATCAACTGCAGCCATTTCATTTACTGAGTTGGGGATTGAAGAAACGATATTCAACGTAAATCCGTTTTGTTGAGTTCCGCCGGGGAAAACACCACCGTTAGCATCGACTGTGAAAGACACACACGAAGTATCTACAGTTCCATCCGCACAATACATGTACAAGCACAAAGTGTAAGTTCCGGTTTCAGAGTATTGCCATGTCGGGAAAGCGCCCGTCATTGAACCACCATCACCAGTCGACCACATGTACTGCGCATTGGTACTCGGATCAGTTACGTTAACAACCCACACAACAAAAGGAGTCGTTGTTCCATTCATCATTGAATCTGTTACCAAATAAATGTTAGCATCACAAGAGCCACCAACACAATCCTCATCAATCAAACCATCACAATCGTTGTCCACACCATTGTTGCATTCTTCAAATGCTCCTGGGTAAGCCCAAGGATTAGCATCGTTACAATCAACATTAGCAGCAAATCCGTCATTGTCATTATCGATAGATGTTGTATCACCACCACAACCTTCATCTACCAATCCATCACAATCGTTATCTACACCATTTCCACATTCTTCAATTTCACCTGGATTCACCCATTGGTTATTGTCGTTACAGTCTACTGATGTATCATATCCATCACCATCTGCATCCACTAAATTTCCAAAACAATATTCCAATTCAAACATCATTATAGTTCCTGGAACCCAAACTGTGTTATCGCATACCTGCAGTCCTTGACAATTCGAAATACAAGCCCAAACCGTCATTTGACCCATTACATTTCCTGTTACAGGAACTACACCATCAAATCCACCATTTGGACCTGATTGAACGATCAAAGTTCCAGATACTCCAGAGACGGAGTCAACGTAAAAAATGTTCACATCAACAATGCCATTTGCACCGTTAATCATGCCGGTAAATGGCAAACCCTGAGACCAAGATTGAATTCCGGCCATCAAAGCCAAAATGAAGATGGTAAATTTTAATTTCATAGATAAAAGTTTAGTTTTCAATTAGACCAAAAATAAGATGATTTGTTGCTCGCGTTTTAATTTTTAACACTACCCCTGGGAAAGTCTTTCCCATTCCGCGAATTTCTCATCAAGCTCATTTTTCTTTTTCTGCAATTTCTCATTCTCCAATCTCACCAATTCATGATTGGTAAAATCCAAATTGGCCATAGCCGCCTCCATCTCTTCTATTTCCTTCTCCACTTTTTCAATGGCCAACTCTGCTTTTGAAATCGCTTGTTCTCGCTTCTTCTTTTCTTTGGGATCTTCTTCAGCTACGGCTGTTGCACTTGCGTTGGCATTGGCATTCGCCCTTGCCTGGGATTGACTTTCTTTTTTCACAGCATCAGCTTTTTCATAGAGTGCAATGCTCTCTGCCTTCTTTTCTTTTAAGAAATCTTGAACATCGCCTTTCCACTCTTTCAATCGATTGGGCAAAATCTCATAAACTGTATCTGTCAATCCTTTTAAAAAGTCACGATCATGGGAAACCAAAAGCAATGTTCCATCATATTGCTCCAATGCTTGCTTCAAGACTTCCTTCGAAACCAAATCCAAGTGATTGGTAGGTTCGTCCATTACCAAAAAATTATTGGGCTTCAATAACAGTTTACACAATGCCAACCTAGCTTTTTCGCCTCCGCTCAACACTTTTACTTTCTTATCTATTTCATCCTTCCCAAATAAAAACGCACCGAGCATCGCTCTGATCTGTGTTCTAATCTCTCCTACGGCCTCGTCATCAATGGTCTGGAATATCGTTTTTTCACCATCCAATTCTTCCGCTTGATTCTGCGCATAATATCCCATTTGAATGGCATGCCCCCATTCTATTTCGCCTTCATGCTGCAACTGATTTAGAATAATCTTAAGAAGCGTTGTTTTCCCCACTCCATTCTTTCCCAATAACGCAATCTTCTCACCTCTATTGATCATAAATTCCAAATCAGAAAACAATCTCTTGTCTCCAAAAGCCTTTCCTAACTTATGCCCCTTAAGAATCACCTTTCCTGCATGCGGAGCTGGAGGAAATCTCATATTCAATGATGTAGAATCGATATCATCTACTTCAACCTTCTCCAATTTATCAAGCTTGCGAATTAACGTTTGAGCAAAAGCAGCTTTGTCCTTTTTTGCGCGGAACTTATTGATCAGGACCTGTGTTTTCTCTATATACTTTTGCTGATTGATTGCCGCACTTTCCGCACGCTCAATCTCCTCTAATCTTTGTTCGATATACTTGGAGTATGAAAACTTATAATCGTAAGTTTTCCCCTTTGAAATCTCTACTGTACGCTTTGTAACCGCATCGAGAAATGCTCTATCGTGGGAAATCAATACTATCGCTCCCTCGTAATCAACCAAAAACTCCTCAAGCCATTGGATACTTTCAATATCCAAGTGATTGGTTGGCTCATCCAACAACAACAAATCAGGATTGCGTAACAATAACTTTCCCAATTGAACACGCATTTTCCATCCGCCGCTGAACTCAGATATACTTCTTTCAAAATCATCCGATTTGAAACCCAATCCCAACAAGACACGCTCAATTTTCTCATCCATTTTACTGGCGTCGACAAGGCTTAATCGGTGACTGATGTCCTCAATTTCTTCAATTTTATTGGCGTAATCATCACTGGTGTAATCTTCATGTACAGCAATGGCATCAATCAACTCATCCATTCTGGTTTGAAGTTCCAATGTCTCTGAAAACGCAGAAGCCGCCTCTTGTCGAACAGTAACATCATTGCGATGCTCCATCTCCTGAGCCAAATAACCAACTGTTGTGCCCCTAGTGAGTCCAATTGAACCTGAAGTTGGATTTTGCAATCCCGCTAAAATTTTTAAAAGAGTTGACTTACCCGCTCCGTTCTTTCCGACCAAACCCATTCGCTCACGGGGTCCGATAAATAAAGTGATATTCTGAAATAGATCTCTTGATCCAAAACTTACTGTTAAATTTCCAATGGTTACCATGCGGCTGCAAAAGTAGTGCTTGTAAAAAAGAAAAAGCCACCTTTCGGTGGCTTTTCTCATCTAAGTTTTATTAATAATGCCAAAGATCGTGTTCGAACAAGAATAAATCTTCTTTGATTCGCTCACTCTCAAGTATCGCTTTCATCGGATCACGATAATACTCTTCAATTCTTCTGTCGTAAACGTTTTCTTCTTTAACAACAAAAGCAGAGAACATACGCTTTTGAAACAAATCATCAAAAGTGATGGGTTGCGAAGTGTTGTGCAAATTGAAAACATCCGCGTTGGCAAATAAGTAACGACACTCTGGAAAATACAACCAGAACAACTTCTCTACTGAAACACCAGCAGCCGTCTTCTTCTCAGCTACAGGAGCGATACCAATGATTCGCACATATCGCTCAGAGCGTTGCTTATCAAAAATCCAATCTTCCTTTAATTCGTAACGTAGAATCTTGTCAGCTTCCAACTTGGTTTTGATTGTATCAGCAACGGTACTTCCCATCAAATCCAAAGAATCTTGGGTAGGATCTGCAACTGATTTCAATGGTACGATCTCGATGAAATTCAACGCGTCATCCACTTCCTCAGGGGACATTGGCATTGTGAATTCATCATCTGGCAACAACATTGCGTTCACTGGCTTGTACGCCGTAATCTGACCTTGGTTAATACCATCCGCAATCAAATCAAACAAACACTTTCTGTCCTTGATCGGTTTTACCGGATAGTACAAAGAGTAATTCATTTTTTGACGCAAGTCAATTTGCTCCCAAATACGACGTTTCCACATCACATCTGCTTGACGCAAATGAGGGTAAGGAACTACGCGACGTGTAGGGTTATGTTCTGGAACATAAGCTCCATCCAACGCTGTTTGCGCTTGAGCGAACATGCTGGTAAGAACAGCGACCAATAAAACAACAATGTGCTTGTTCATAGTACTGAATTGATTAGTTTACTTTTAATACAATTGGAGCCAAACGACGTGAACCACCACCTGGACCTACAGCTGTAATGTTGGTCAATGCCACTGTAGCACCTGGTTTTACGTTTTGCAACAATTGTTTCATTTCTGCAGTGAATTGACTGTTACTTGATTTCTTCTCTACGGTTACAGAACCTGTATTGATAGTCAAGCTAAATCCAGTTACACTGTAGCTGATTCCTTCAAAGATGAAAGATTGATCCAATACAGCCGCAACTGTTCCGTTACTGATCAATTCTCCACGAGAAATCGTATTGTCCATTGGTTTCTTACCTGCAAATACAGGGTCTGGACTTGGAACATTCTTCACACGGAATTCTTTACTTCCCATGTTCTTGGTTTGTCCATTTACGCTTGCGCTTACAGAAATCACTGCCTTCTTAACGTTGGCATCTGGCTTTGCAATGTAAGCAGCACCACTCTTAGACAATTGACAACCTTGACATGAAGGAGTAATTGTTCCGTTTACACCTGGAACTGAAACCTCGATAGGGTTATCCAAACCAGAATACAAAACGTTACACTTAGACGCACTGATTACAGCCATGGGTTCCATTACATAAAATGCTGGAATAATAAATGGGATGTACTCAGGCTTACCGTTCTTCATGTATTCAATTTGTCCTTTGAAAGCGTGCTCACCGATGCTCATTCCACCAGTATTTCTTTTGAAATGACACTTACCATTGTTATCTGATTCAGCTTCTGGTGATCCTCCAGCTGGGAAAACCGTAGGAGTTGCAGCTGGATCACACTCTCCACCGATATAAATCTTTGATTTGCTTGAGCGGTTGAAAGCTGCTAGAAATACGTCAGCCTCAAAATCACCACCTTTAATTACAGCGCCATTCTTTGGAACAACGGCTACCGTAATGTCAGAGAACTTCATATCCGTTGCGTTGATACCTTGAGCCAAAGCCATACAGACGTTGTTCTTGATATTCATAACGTCAGTCTCAATTTTCGTCATACTAGCCAAAACAGCAACCAACGGCATGTGGAAGAAGTTGTTCACTTCCCAAGATTCCTCTTTGCCATCTTTATCTAAGAAAGGACCATCAAAATTGAAAGTACCTTTAATGGCTGCCTGAAGATCCTCTGGAAGTGTAAATGCCGCAGCACCACTATCCGCACGTTGAACATTGATCTTCAACAAACGCTCTTTGAACTCAATCAAATGTTTCTTCAAATCAGTTGCTGAATATGGATCAGCTCTTGGAGCTTCTGGAGCATGTCCAATCAACAATGAAGTATTGTTCTGGTTCTCGTCTGGTTTAGAGATGATCAATTTACCATCCGCGTTCTTCGCGTCAGGTGCAATGGCTATCTTTCTACCAGGACTATCGGGATTGTCAATCATGAACTCCTCAAAACCGTCACCAGTTTCATTAGCTTTAGCTGATGAGGCCATTACATGAGCCTTCATCGACTCGATGTAATCAATCAATTCATCAGCCCATTTATCCACTTCACCAACAGCCTTTTGAAAAGGTACTGCTTTAGCACCTTCAGGGCTTTTGTTGATTCCGTCAATTGTACGCTGTGATTTTTCTTCAAGGATACTGTTTGTTTTATTCAAACCATGATTGATTTGAATAAAAGCATTCAATACATCCTTGGAAATATTCATCGCCAACAAGGCAGTCAAGACCAGGTACATCATCCCGATCATCTTCTGCCGTGGGGTTTCTTTACCGCCTGCCATTCTAAAAAGTCTTTAAAAGATTTTTAATTCGTGTTTATTTCTAGAATTACTGACGTGCAGTACCCATTGCGTTCAACATGTTCGCATAAACTGTGTTCAACGACTTCAAGTTGTTAGCCAATTCAGAGATATTCTCTTTGTAACGCTTAGTATCTTCTACTGATTCCGACAAATTGGAAACCAAACTGTGCATATCAGCATACAACGCGCGAGTTTGAGCCATTTCAGACAACTGCAACTCATACATGTTGTTCAATGCTGCCAAATTCTCAGACATCTTAGCCAAATGAGCACCTGTAGTTGCACCACTTTGCGCTTGTTCAGCCATTCCAGTTAAGCTTTCAGAAACTTGTGCATATGTATCAGCCAATGAAGAAACCTTACCTGAAGCTGTGCGCAATGAACTAGCATAATCTGAGGCTGCAGCAGCAGCGTCCGCCGTTTCACCAAGTTGCTTAGCGTTTTGAGAGAAAGTTCTCATTCCTTCACCCAAACTAGCGATCAACTCGGGATCAACTTTGGCCTCATCCAACATTTTATCCAATGCTTGAGACATTGATCCCCCAGCAGCACCTACACCTGAACCACCAGCGATTTTACCTTTATTACTTTCTTTCAAATTCTTCTTTCCTTCTTCCGGTAAAGCCAATTCTGGATAAACCAAAGACCAATCTGGATCCTCATGCAATGGTTCGAAAGCCGAGAAGATGAAAATCAATGCCTCTGCTGACAAACCGACAATCAAAAACAAAGATGCTCCTGGCCAGTGCTCAATCTTAAACATCGCACCGATAATTACTACCGCTGCTCCCAATCCATACAATTTAGACATAAAGTTCTTCCACGCCTTACTTCCTGGTTTCATAATTTTCTTTTTAAAAGGTTTTTTTTGTTTGTTGTTGTTTTTTTCTATTATTCCATCTCCATTGGTGCATTGAACTCACCATCTGCAGCTGATTTTCCACGACCCAAATAACTCATCACGCAACGGAAACCGATGTATGATTTTGCTGTATCCTGATACTCGTATGAACGAGTTCCAGTCTGAATAAAGTAACCGATATCTTTCCAGCTACCTCCACGAATTACTTTACGCTTCAATGAGGGGGGATCATGTGTTGCTGCGCGATACTGATACTCCGGACTTAAGTCATGAGAAAACTCATATACGCTTTCATCATAGGCTGTGTTGGTCCATTCCGAAACGTTTCCGGCCATGTTGAACAATCCGTAATCATTTGGAGAATATGAGTAGATAGGAACAGTGTGACAACCATTATCCTCTACATAGTCACCACGCATCGGCTTAAAGTTAGCCAAAGGACATCCCAAGTAGTTACGTGTATAAGGACCTCCCCAAGGATATGGAGACAATTCCAAACCACCGCGAGATGCATACTCCCACTCTGCCTCTGAAGGCAAACGGAATCTTTGGATGTAAGACATTCCATTTTTGTGGCGGAAATCATTCATGATTTGTGTTCTCCAAGCACAGAATGCTTGACATTGCCCCCATGAAACTCCAACCACTGGATAATCATCGTAAGCTGGATGCCAGAAATAATTCTCTGTCAAAGGCTCATTGAAGCCATAGGTGAAGTCATGAACCCAAACCAATGTATCAGGATAAACCCAAACATCTTCCTCAATGATAAACTTACTTCTGTCATTATGACCTTTGTAAGAGAACAACTGATCCAATTGGTTAGCTTGGCTGAATTCATCTTTACCTGCCTTTCTTGAAGCAGATTGTAGATCAATCCACCAGTAACGGTACTTCAATTTTCGAGAATCAATTTCCCAACGATCATAGAATTTTTCAGCTCCTTGCAAGTAGAAACCATCAAAGATTACATCGAAAACTTCTTCGTTGCTTAAGTCGATAGGCTCTTCCCAATTCAAAGTATAGCCTTTGTTTACAAAACGCTCAAATTCTTTACCGTCCTCGCGCTCCTTTGCAGAATATCCTTCGATATCCGCTTGCGCCAAGGCATCAAGCATCAAGGAATCTTTTACCCAATAAACAAACTGGCGATACTCATTGTTTGAGATCTCGGTTTGGTCAATATAAAATGCTGGGATAGTTACAGTTTTTGCGCGATTATTCAAGGCGTATGGAACGTCTTGATCGCTTGGTCCCATCGTGTAGGAACCGAAATGAATATAATTCATTCCATAAGGATTGGCTTGGTACCATTCATCACGAGGATAAACACCTACCAATTCACCACCTGCTGGTGCATAACAACCGTAAAGAGCAACGGCAATTAAGAAATACAAAAATGACTTTTTCATGATTTCCTGTTTTAAATTCTCCCCCCCACTATTCTTCTTGAGCAAATATTTCCAACGCAATAATAACACATTTTGTTTCAATTCCATTCAAATTAGTACAAGAAACGTGGATTGACATGGTATGTCTTCTGAGGTTCCTTTGAAATATTGAATAGATAAGAAACAAACACTTCATGTGATCCAGTGCTGTACTGACGCACATCTGAAGTGGTCAAATCGTAACTATATCCAATACGGAAAGTCTGATTGAATGTTGTACGACCTGAAACTTTTTCAGCAAAAACTTTTTGAAATCCCATCATTGGCGCGATGGCATCTCCCAATCTGTAACTCAAACCTCCCCACAACATATTCTTCCAAATAACATTGGCGTTTAAATCAACAGCTGGTGAAGCTTTCAAATCCGTCTTCATCATCAAATTTGAACGCAAAACCAAATCAGTATTCAATGGATGGTTATAACCACCTACAATGTACATGTGACGAGCCATTTGATAATTTAAATCTTCCAAATCAGAAGCTGTCAAATGCGTCATTGACACACCAAAGTAATATTTATCCGGACGATAGAATGTTGCTCCTAGTGCCATGTCAAATGCGGTAGAACTTTGAGGGTTTAACAAGCCATTATCACCCAACAACAACGGATCGTTTTGATCGATATACACCCATTGGTTATTCAAACTTTTATTCAACATACCAAATTGCAATCCCATGCTGATGCGATTCGCACCCAATGTGTGATGATAAGCCAAGTTTGCACGAAACATGGTGTTATTCTCATTTCCCAATGTCTCACCGATGGTAGAAATTCCAAAACCAATCATGTGGTCGCCAACTGGAGCATAACCATGATAATTGAATAAAGACGTCACCGGGCTTTTTGAAAATCCTGTCCACTGATTGCGGTAGAACAATGAAAGGTTGTGCATTTTGTCCGATCCTGCGAAGGCTGGATTGAAAGACACTTTGTCAAACATCCAGTTGGTCAACTGTGGATCCTGCTGAGCACTTGCCTTCCAGCTGAAGATAACTGCAAATAATACAACAAAAGTAATTCTCATTTTCATAACTTATGTGCTCTCCGTGGTTCGTATTGGCCTACGTAGAATTGCTAAATTAGAAAAATTTATTCACAATACAAAAAAAAAGCAAAAAAACGTGGTCAAACGTCCTTTCATCCTTGGATTTGAATGATATAGGTCAGACTAATTTCTGAAAGGTTTTCCACCATCGATCCGGCATTTCTTGTCGCAACGCCGTTTCATAATCATCATAACTACAAGGAACCAGATGATGCCTCTCATACTTTTCCCTAGTTCCTGCGGGGTATGGAACATCCATCCACCAACGATCCGTCAATGGACTTTTGTAAAAGACCAACTCATCACCACTATCATCCATCAATACTGAATATCGGGTGTAATCCATGTAATCCGCTTTGGGGAAATCTCCTCTGCGGTACAAAAACCCTTCAACAAAGCACCATATGCACTGTGCCAATAAACCACTGGACTGCTCCCGAATGTCGTAAACCGGATTGAATTCATAAAATCCAATCGAAGTCAGCTTATCACTCATTCCTGCGTAGCGGCTTATCTGAGCCAATTCATTTCCATACAAACCATTGGCTGACGGCTTTGAAACACCTGGAAATTCTGATTGTCGAACACTTGACATATCAATCGAAACAATGTCTGCATTGCGAACCACAGGCTCGACAACTCGAATATCCCCTTGAATCTCTCCCAATCGCGTAGCTTCAAAGTACATCTTCTCCATCAATACAATTAGATCTGGCTCTGTCAGATAACGCTGGTGACCTAGATTTGAAAAATTGAAAAGGTAATTGGGTTTGTGCAATACGATTTTGTTCAAATAACCAGAAGCTGAATCATCATCGTGGCTCGTTGCAAAGTCGAGCTGACTATCAACCGTGACCAAATTTACAGTCTGCTCTAGATTCTCATAAGCCAAGTAATTGGCAAAAGTTATATCCTGCGTTCCTCCAATTATCACGGGGATAATTTCCTTTTTGATCAGAAATTCACATATGGTCCGAACGGCATAAAATGTATCATCTATCTCATTGCCTGCCTTGACATTGCCCAAATCTATTAAACCTGGCGCCTCATCCCATTTTGTCAATTCATACAACTTTTTTCTCACTTCATCCGGAGCTTGAGACGCCCCATGATTGCTCTTTGTTCTCCTATCTTCCTCAACCCCCAATAGTGCGATTTTAAATCGACTCCAATCCCAATCCTCTTCATCATGAAAGAACGAAACATCATGAATCAATGATGATTCAGAAAAATTTGATTGTTCACGATCAAAATGCAGTGAAGGGGTAAGAAAAACTGAAAAATCCATTGCTCGAAATTAAAAAGGCGCCCTGATAGGACGCCTTTGTTTCAAAAACATTATCAACACTTCATTGCTGAAGACCTATTTCTTAGGCGATTTCTTAGCTGCGCTTTTCTTGGACGCTGCCTTCTTGGGTGCTGCCTTCTTGGGTGCTGCTTTTGCACTTCCTCGTTTGGCCGCACTCTTCTTACCGCTTGGTTTGGTTTCAGACATAATCACCAAAATTCTCTCCAAGGTTAATGCTGCTGCATCTTCTCCTTTGGGGATTTTGTAATTCTCTGAATCAGCCTTGATGTATGGGCCAAATCTACCTTTGATTACTTGAATTTCTGGACGTTCTTCGAAAGATTTGATCAAATTGGCATTCACACCATTGATTTTATCCTCAACCAGCTGAATTGCTCTTTCCAATTCGATTGTATGCGGGTCATCACCTTCTTTGGTTCTCAGCGAAGCAAAGGTCTTGTCCCATTTGACATACGGTCCAAATCTACCCAAACCAACTGCAATATTTTTCCCATTCCATTCACCTAATACTTTGGGGAAAGAGAACAATTTCATAGCTTCCTCTAAGGAGATACTAGAGATACTCTGATCTGGTCGCAATGAAGCAAATTTCTTCTCCTCATCGTCAGATGCACCAATTTGAATAATGGGACCAAATCTTCCAATACGAGCTATCACAGGCTTACCCGTTGCTGGATCAGTACCTAGTTCTCGCTCACCTGAAGCGCGAGATGCACTTTCAATGGTGGATTGTACGGTTTGGTGAAAAGGCGAGTAAAATTTTCGCAACATTTCTCTCCAATCCAATTTTCCTTCCGCGATGATATCAAACTCTTCCTCAACATTGGCCGTAAAACTATAGTCCAAAATAGTAGGGAAATAATTCACCAAAAAGTCATTCACTACAACGCCGATATCAGTTGGAAATAACTTTCCCTTGTCCGCTCCTGTGCGCTCTGTTTTTACTTCCGACTTGATTTCATTTCCAGATAAAGTAATGACCTCATAGCTTCTCAATACTCCATCCAACTCTTTCTTTTCAACGTAACCACGTTGCTGAATGGTAGAGATGGTGGGTGCATATGTTGATGGACGTCCGATGCCCAACTCTTCTAATTTCTTTACCAAACTCGCTTCAGAATATCGGCTTGGCTTCTGAGTGAAACGCTGAATCGCTGTCATTTCTTTGCGAATCAACATCTGACCTACACGCAATGGAGGCAACATGCCTTCATCATTCTCCTCGCTCAAATCATCTTCTGTTGACTCAATATACAATTTCAAGAAACCATCAAACTTAATAACCTCTCCTTTAGCAACTAAGACCTCTGGCGTAGTTGAAATGGAAATGGTTGCTGTAGTTCGCTCCAATTCCGCATCTGCCATTTGACTGGCCATTGTGCGTTTCCAAATCAAATCGTACAACTTCTTCTCTCGTTCATCTCCGCCTGCTGTTCTCACGCTCATATCTGTAGGACGAATGGCTTCGTGGGCCTCTTGCGCACCCTTTGATTTGGAATTGAACTGGCGAGTTTTTGAATATTGGGGACCGAAGGTTTTGGAAATTTCATCCTTCGCAGCTTGCAAAGCAAATTCAGATAGATTTACACTATCCGTTCTCATGTAGGTAATCTTTCCCGCCTCATACAATCGTTGCGCCAAGCTCATGGTTCCAGAAACGCTGAAACCCAGTTTTCTGGATGCATCTTGTTGAAGGGTTGAAGTTGTGAATGGCGCTGCTGGTGTACGTTTGGAAGGTTTAGTCTCTAAGTTTGAAACGGTAAACGTCGCGTCCTTACACAGTTGAATAAAGGACATTGCATCCAAAGATGTGCTGATTCGCTTGCTTAGCTCGGCTTTTAGATTTGAACCATCCGCGTCAAACAAACCACGAACATTATAAAAAGGAGTAGATTCAAATGCCTCTATTTCTTTTTCTCGATCCGCTATGATTCTTACAGCAACACTTTGAACGCGACCTGCGCTCAAACTGGGTCTCACCTTCTTCCATAAAACCGGAGAGAGCTCAAAACCCACCAATCGATCCAGGATACGACGAGCTTGTTGAGCGTTTACCAAATCAATATCAACCTTTCTTGGATTATCGATGGCGTTCAAAATGGCCTTCTTGGTAATTTCATGAAAAACTATTCGCTTGGTTTTGCTTTCAGGAATTCCAAGCGCCTCCATCAAGTGCCATGAAATGGCTTCTCCCTCGCGGTCCTCATCCGTTGCTAGCCACACTACTTCTGCTTTGGTTGCCAATTTTTTGAGCTCTCGGACCATGTCCTTTTTATCATCCGTCACCTCATAAGCAGGCTCAAAATCTTTGGTCATATCGATCGCCTGATCCTTCTTGGGAAGGTCTCTCACATGCCCCATACTCGACTTTACAATAAAGTCTTTTCCCAAATACCCTTCAATGGTTTTTGCCTTTGCAGGGGACTCCACGATCACCAAATTTTTACTCATTTCAATTTCTTTAGTCGGCGACAAATGTATAGTTTTTTATTTCGGTTCTCCAAAAATCACATAAGGCCATGACAAAACGGCATATATTTGCACTATATATAAATCATTCAAAACAGCCAAACACTGTGGAGGAAAAAACACTAGATGAAAATCGTCAAGGGGAGTTCTTGATGGTTGAAGCGACCGCGCCACTGCCCGAGAATCGCAAAGCAAAAAAATTATTGTTGGAAAGCTACGGCTGTCAGATGAATTTCTCAGACAGTGAAATTGTCGCGTCCATCTTGACCCAGCAAGGTTATGAAACCACCCGTGATGCAGAAGAAGCAGATCTGGTGCTTTTAAACACCTGTGCTATTCGCGATAATGCGGAACAACGTGTACGCGGACGACTGCAATTTTTCCAAACTTTAAAAAAGAAAAATCCTGACCTTCAAGTGGGTGTTCTTGGCTGTATGGCTGAGCGCTTGCGAGAAAAGTTATTGGAAGAAGAAAAGTTGGTTGACTTGGTTGTAGGACCTGATGCCTATCGCGATCTTCCTAACTTATTGGAGCAAATTGATACGGGTCAAAAAGCGGTAAACGTGCTTTTGAGTCGTGAAGAAACTTATGCAGAGATTACTCCTGTTCGTTTAAATACCAATGGTGTTACTGCATTTATATCCATCATGCGCGGTTGTGACAACATGTGCTCTTTCTGTGTGGTGCCGTTCACAAGAGGTCGCGAAAGAAGTCGTGATCCAAAAAGCATTGTCAAAGAGGCTACAGAATTGTTTGAACAAGGATATCGCGAAGTCACATTGTTGGGACAAAACGTTGACAGTTACAAATGGAACATCAACAACAAAGGAGAAATTGAAGATCCCAATCAACCCACAACCAATTTTGCTCAGCTGTTGGAAATGGTAGCATTGGTAAACTCTGATTTGCGCGTTCGATTCTCTACATCACACCCCAAGGACATGACCGATGAGGTTTTGTTGACCATGGCCAAGTACGAGAATATTTGCAAATACATCCATTTACCCGTTCAAAGTGGTGATACCGATGTGCTGAAAAAAATGAACCGCGGATATACCCGTGAATGGTACATGAGCCGTATTGAATCGATCAGAAACATCATGCCCGATTGTGCAATTAGCACAGACGTCATTGCTGGTTTTTGCGGTGAGACGGAAGAACAACACCAGGCTACAGTCTCTTTAATGAACTGGGTAGGATATGATATGGCGTACATGTTCAAATACAGCGAACGCCCCAAAACATTGGCCGAAAGAAAATATGAAGACGATGTTCCTGAGGAAGTAAAAGGACGTCGTTTAACTGAAATCATCGACGCTCAAATGATCAAGAGTGCGGAATGCACGAAAAAACATATTGGTAAAACGCAACGTGTATTGGTCGAAGGTGTTTCTAAAAAATCTACAGAACACCTGTATGGACGCAACAGCCAGAACGTAGTAGCGGTATTTCCAAAAGGAAATATTGAGATTGGAGATTACGTTGATGTTGTTATGAAAGAATGCACCTCCATCACTTTGAACGGTGAAGTGGTGGCGCATTATCCAAGAAAAAAATAAGACATGGAACTGCAAAGTATCAAACAAAGATTTGGAATTATAGGACAATCCCCTCTGCTCATTAGAGCATTGGAGATTGCTATGCACGTGGCACCTACCAATATCTCGGTTTTGATCAATGGAGAAAGTGGTGTTGGTAAGGAAAATATTCCCAAGATCATTCACCACTTGAGCAGCAGAAAGCACGGACCTTATATCGCTGTTAACTGCGGTGCAATTCCAGAAGGAACCATCGACTCGGAACTGTTTGGCCATGAAAAGGGTTCTTTCACCGGCGCGCACGAAGCAAGAAAAGGATATTTTGAGGAGGCCAACAATGGAACCATTTTTTTGGATGAAGTAGCGGAACTTCCGCACAGTACCCAAGTTCGATTGTTGCGCGTTTTAGAAACAGGAGAATTTATCCGAGTAGGATCGTCCAAGGTTCAAAAGACCAACGTGCGCGTTATTGCGGCGACCAATGTCGACTTTAATGACGCCATTGGATCTGGGAAATTCAGAGAAGATTTATTCTATCGTTTGAACCAAGTCCCGATTGCCATGCCCGCTTTGAGGGAAAGGGGTCAAGACATTGTCCATTTGTTTAAAAAATTCGCGAGTGACTTTTCAGAAAAATACCAAGTTCCTGTTCTGCAATTGCTACCAGAAAGTGAGAGCTTGCTCTTGAATTACTATTGGCCCGGGAATATCCGACAATTGAAGAATATTACTGAGCAGATGAGTCTTTTGGAGGAGAACAGAATCGTCTCACCAGAAGCCTTGCGCGCCTATTTACCCACGGATGGATTCTCCACCAATGGTTTGGTTAGAAAAGGAAATCAGCCGCAAGATTTCAGTGAAAGAGAAGTGTTGTACAAGGTGTTGTTTGAGATGAAGAATGAATTGAATGATCTCAAACAAATCGTTTTTGGCTTGATGCAAGGAAATGTCGATTTGGAAAACGTGAATTTGAGTGGCGGTGTTCATGATTTTGAAAGTCATGCATCACCGCTTATCACAGTCACACCCAATCCAAACGCGAGCAGCACGCCCATTTTGGTGAGCGCACCACCCTCTCATGAAATTATCGAAGAGACCTTATCTTTGATGGATACTGAAAAGGAAATGATTAAGAAAGCATTGCTCAAGCACAAAAGCAGAAGACGCAATGCCGCCAAGGAATTGGGTATTTCTGAGCGAACTTTGTACAGAAAAATCAAAGAATACGACTTAAACGACCTGTGAAAAAAAAACTGACATATTTGATCATTGGAATCATCCTGATTTTCTCAGGATGCCAGATCAATTATTCATTCACAGGGGGACAGTTCAGCGGTGCTGAAAGTTTTCAAGTCAATTTTATTCGACCACAAACAGCATTGGCTTCACAAGTCTACGCGCAAAATTTGACCGAAGGATTAAAAGACTATTTGTTGGCACAAAGTCCGTTGCGTCTGGTAACGAGCAGCGGCGATTTACAATACGAAGGGGTTATTACAGAATACAACGTTGCTCCTATTGCCGCCCGCGGTAACGAAACTGCCTCATTAACCAGACTTACGGTTACTGTCAAAATCAAATACACCAATCAACTTGAGAAAGAATTGGGATTTGAAAAAACCTTCACCAAATATGCTGACTTCCCCGCGGGTCAAGATTTTTTCAGTGTTCAAGAAGATTTGTGGAACAGCATCAATGACCAATTGATTCAAGAAATTTTCAATGCCAGTGTCGGGAATTGGTAATCACATATCAAAGGATCAGTTGATCACCTGGTTGGAATCGCCTCAAACGGTGGACGCGAATTGCATACCCGCCTTGGAATTTTGGATTACTGAATATCCTTGGTTTGCTCAGGCCCATGCTCTGCTCGCTTTGGCTAAAAAAAATAGCGGCGCACCTGATTTTCAAAATCATTTGCACCAGGCCGCATTGCGTGCACCTGACCGACGATTCATCTATCAACTCCTTGAAAAAAGAAACGAAGTTGTTTCCATTGAAATTCCAGAAACAATAAAGGCCATAGAGATCACCAAACCCACAGAGGACGTAGTCCCTGAAACCATTGCCATTGAAAACTGGGTGGATGTTATCCTTGAAGATGAACCCGCTGTAGTTGTAGATGAAGATTGGGTGGATATCCAATTGAGAGACGAGAACGAGGTAGAGAAAGAGAAAGAGAAAGAAGAAGAGAGTGAGAGTGAGATAGTGTCACTGCCTGAAAGTGTTGAGTTTTCTGAATTGGGTGAGTTGGGACAAGATATTTTGAGCAAGGCCATCAGCAGTTCAATCGAGCTGGAGGTAAGCGAGAAAGAAGAAATTGAATCTAAACCCAAAGCTCAACCAACCCATTACGATGATGACTTCCTGAATTTCATTGCGAGCAGTATTGGTGAATTGGTAGAATCTGGTGAAAACAATTCAGGTTGGAAAGAACCTGTTCAAATGGCGAGTGAAGATGCGGCTCCCGCCAACATCAATCCCATCATCGAAAAGTTTATTCAAAACGAACCCCAAATCAACCGTGGTAAAGCTGTAGAATATGCTGCGGGCAATATGGCCAAAGAAAGTTTAGAGGAAGATGTCAATTTGGTAACAGAAACCATGGCCAAATTGTATGTCAAACAAGGCAAATTGGACAAGGCTCGTAAGGCATACAAAAAGTTAATTGAGCTATATCCCGAAAAAAGTGTTTACTTTGCAGGGCAATTAAAAAATCTGAATAAGAAAAACTAATTCAATGGAAAACGTAATTATTGTATTAACCGTAGTAGTAGCCTTGTTGTTGGCAGTAGTTGTATTGATTCAAAACCCAAAAGGCGGTGGATTAACCAGTGGTTTTCAGACCACTCAAATTGGAGGTGTTCAGCAAACGGCTGACTTCTTGGAAAAAGCAACGTGGTATTTGGTAATTGGCTTATTTGTATTGTGTATGTTCAGTGCAAGTTTCAGCACTTCTACGCAATACTCTACAGGCGAAGAAGTAGCTCCAGCAACTGAGCAAGAAGCTCCACAAGAGTAATTCTTCAAAAAATATTTTTATGAAAATGTCAGTGTGTCGCACTCACTGACATTTTTTATTTTATACCTGCCAATTTTTCGTCTGAAAAAACCAATTCGGCTATTGGCACAACAAGTGCTTAAGGCAAACTAAAATTTTAAAATTATGTCAGTGAACGTAAAACCTATTGCAGATCGCGTATTGGTTGAGCCCGCTGCGGCTGAGACCACTACAGCAAGCGGAATCATTATCCCAGAAACCGCAAAAGAAAAACCACAACGTGGAACCGTAGTTGCAGTTGGAAATGGCAAGAAAGACGAGCCCATGACTGTTGCTGTCGGAGACACTGTATTGTATGGCAAATATTCCGGAACCGAAATCGCTTTGGACGGAAAAGACTATTTGATCATGCGTGAATCAGACATTTTAGCAATCATTTAAAATCTAGGAAAACATGGCAAAAGAAATCACATTTGATGTCGCAGCTCGTGAGAAATTAAAATCTGGAGTTGATCAATTGGCCAATGCGGTAAAAGTTACCCTAGGTCCAAAAGGAAGAAACGTCGTAATCGACAAAAAGTTTGGCGCACCTCACGTGACCAAAGACGGCGTATCCGTAGCCAAAGAAATTGAATTAAAAGATCCCATTGAAAACATGGGAGCGCAAATGTTGAAAGAAGTAGCCAGCAAAACTGCAGATATCGCAGGTGATGGAACTACTACCGCAACTGTTTTAGCGCAAGCTATTGTTGGTACCGGATTAAAGAATGTCGCTTCTGGAGCAAACCCCATGGATTTGAAGCGTGGAATGGACAAAGCTGTTGCTGCTGTTGTTTCTTCATTGAAAGAAATTTCAAAAGAAGTTGGTTCAGACAACAACAAAATCAAACAAGTTGCTACCATCTCAGCAAACAATGATGAGGCTGTAGGAACGTTGATTGCAGACGCAATGGCCAAAGTTGGAATCGAAGGTGTTATCACTGTAGAAGAAGCCAAAGGAACTGAAACCGACGTGAAAACCGTAGAAGGTATGCAGTTTGACCGCGGTTATTTGTCTCCATACTTTGTGACCAATGCTGAAAACATGGAAGCGGAATTGGAAAATGCTTACATCTTGATTTATGACAAGAAGGTTTCCAACATGAAAGAATTGCTTCCTGTTTTAGAGAAGACCGTTCAAACTGGAAAACCCTTGTTGATCATCGCAGAAGACGTTGACGGCGAAGCATTGGCAACATTGGTTGTCAACAAAATTCGTGGTGCTTTACGCATCGCAGCTGTTAAAGCTCCTGGATTTGGAGATCGCAGAAAAGCCATGTTGCAAGACATAGCCATTTTGACTGGTGGAACTGTAATCAGCGAAGAGATGGGATTGAAATTGGATGCTGCTACCCTAGAAGATTTGGGTCGCGCAGAAAAAATCACCATCGACAAAGACAATACTACCATTGTGAATGGTGCTGGAAATAAAGAAAGCATTCAAGCCCGTGTAGCTGAAATCAAAGCACAAATCGAGAAAACAACTTCAGACTACGATCGCGAGAAATTGCAAGAGCGTTTGGCGAAGTTGGCTGGCGGTGTTGCTGTTCTGTACGTTGGTGCTGCTACAGAGGTAGAAATGAAAGAAAAGAAAGACCGTGTTGACGATGCATTGCATGCAACACGCGCTGCCATTGCTGAGGGAATTGTTCCTGGTGGTGGTACAGCTTTGATTCGTGCTAGCGCTGCATTGGATGGATTGAAGGGCGAAAACGATGATGAGACCACAGGTATCAGTATCATCAAGCGCGCTATCGAAGAGCCATTGCGTCAAATCGTTGCCAATGCTGGTGGCGAAGGAGCGGTAATCGTTCAAAAAGTAAGAGAAGGAAAAGATGACTTTGGATACAACGCACGCACTGAGAAGTTTGAAAACTTGTTGAGCAGCGGTGTAATTGATCCTACCAAAGTTGTTCGTGTTGCCTTGGAAAACGCCTCATCTATTGCAGGTATGTTGTTGACTACAGAGTGTGTTATTTCCGACATTAAGGAAGACGCACCTGCTATGCCAGCCATGCCAGGTGGAGGAATGGGCGGAATGATGTAAGCCAACGCCGATTTGTTTTTAACTTGCAGCCGCTTTCCGAGAGGAAGGCGGCTTTTTTTATGGTGAAAATTGACAAAATAGAACTCCCCGACTTCCCGCTATTGCTTGCTCCCATGGAGGATGTAAGCGATCCTCCCTTTCGCTTGGTATGCAAGGAAAACGGAGCGGATATGATGTATACCGAGTTCATTAGCAGTGAAGGATTAATTAGAGATGCGGCCAAGAGTAAAATGAAGCTCGATATTTTCGAATACGAGCGACCCATTGGTGTTCAGATTTTTGGAAGCGAGATTGACACCATGGTACAATGCGCCAAAATCATTGAAGACACCAATCCCGATTTGTTGGACATCAATTACGGATGCCCCGTGATGAAAGTGGCCTGCAAGGGAGCTGGAGCTGGTATTTTGAAAGACATTGATAAGATGGTTCGCATGACCGAGGCCATTGTGAAAGCCACCACCCTCCCCGTTACCGTTAAAACCAGATTGGGTTGGGACGATGGATCCAAGAATATTGAAGAAGTTGCAGAGCGATTACAAGATATCGGCATCAAAGCATTGACCATTCATGGACGTACGAGAGTGCAGATGTACAAAGGAGAAGCCGACTGGAGCCTCATAGCCAAGGTTAAAGAGAATCCACGTATTCAGATTCCCATTTTCGGAAATGGCGACATTGATAGTCCTGAGAAAGCTTTGGAATATAAAAACCGATATGGCGTTGATGGGATCATGATTGGTCGTGCAAGTATCGGTTATCCGTGGATTTTTAGAGAGGTAAAGCACTATTTGGCCACAGGAGAAAAATTGGCGCCACCCACCATTGATGAGCGCGTTGAGACATGCAAGAAACATTTGATGTTTAGCATTCAATGGAAAGGCGAAGTGTTGGGCATTCTAGAAATGCGCAGGCACTACACCAATTATTTCAAAGGATTTTCGCATTTCAAAGAAGACCGAATGGCCTTGGTTACCTCGAGTAATTTGGCGGAGATTTTGGAGAGACTGGAGTTGATTAAGGGGAAGTATCAACAATTTTAGCGCTCTACTAATTGCAACCTACACCCACCATACTAAATCACTTTAAAAAGATAATAGACCTTACTCCTCAAGAAATAGAGGTGCTCGAAAGGCTTATCGAGTCATCTCACATCGATAAAAACACCATTATTCAAAAACCAGGAACTACCTGCAAAACAATCTATTTCGTTAGCACTGGCGTAGCAAGAATATTTTATTGGAAAGAAGATCAAGACATCACTGAACACTTTGCTTTTAATGACAATATCATTATCAGAGCAGAAAGTCTGTTTCAAAACCAACCCACGCACAAAGGCATTCAGTCCATTACACCTGTAGATCTCATCTCTATCAATGCTGATGAGCTTTTTAATTTGTTCCCTGCTTATCCCAATATTGAAAGACTGTTCTATAAAATCATCGTGCAGGAATATCTTCAGGCCAACAAACGTATCGAAAGTTTACAATTGCAAACAGCTCAAGAACGTTATCATCATTTGATGAAAGAAACGGAATTGGTTCAACTTATTCCACTGAAATACATTGCCTCCTACTTGGGTATTACCCAGGTAAGCTTAAGCAGAATCCGAGGTCAGAGGTGATTATTTATCATTTGTAAAATAGACTTCATTTTTATCCAATGAATTTTGTCCTATGGCAAAATTCAATTTGGAGCAAGATAAAATTCGCTTAGGCTTAAAATACAATTGGAAACAATTTGTTTTGCTCGTGATTGTCAATGCCTTTGTCGGGGGAATGATTGGATTGGAGCGATCTATATTCCCTCAATATGCCGAAACGGTCTTTGGCATTTCCTCACACACTGCCATACTTTCTTTCATCATTGCATTTGGACTTTCCAAAGCCATCGCCAACTTTTATGCTGGAAAATGGTCATATCGATGGGGTAGAAAAAACATACTGATGCTGGGATGGACCATCGCATTGCCCATACCCTTTATGCTTATTGGTGCTTCCCATTGGTGGGTTGTTATTCTATCCAATATCCTGCTTGGCCTGAGTCAAGGTTTTGCATGGAGCAGTACGATATTCATGAAAATTGATCTTGCCGGTGAAAAAGATCGCGGCCTTGCAATGGGTTTAAATGAATTTGCAGGATACCTGGCTGTTGGATTCTTTGCTTGGCTCAGTGGTTGGATTGCTTTTCATTGGGGAATAGTACCTTTTCCTTTTTATCTCGGAATTGTGTTGAGTTTAATGGGTTGGCTGACCACTCTGCTATTTATCAAGGATACACGTCAGCATGTTCAAGAAGAAAGTTCAAAGTCAGAAAAAGTCATCATAAAAAACCCATTTCAAGCCATGACTTGGCGACATCCTGTGTTGAGCGCAGTCAATCAAGCGGGTTTGGTCAACAATCTGAATGACGGCATGATGTGGGGTCTATTTCCGATTTTTCTTTTTGAATTACATTACAACCTATCAGAGATAGGTATTATGACTGCTCTATATCCAATCACCTGGGGAATAAGTCAATTAATCACTGGGAAATTAGCCGATTTCTTATCCAATACAAAGATGATTTTTTGGGGCATGATTATCCAAGGATTGGCCATTGCCTGCATTTCCTTCAGCACTCACTTCATCACGCTGCTTTTACTGGCTGTATCCTTGGGGCTAGGAACCGCGTTGGTCTATCCCACATTTTCAACCTTAATTTCCAAAATAGCTCATCCGCAACAACGCGCGGAGCTTGTTGGTGTATTTAGACTTTGGCGAGACTTGGGATATGTCTTTGGCGCACTAATTTCTGGATGGATTGCCGATCTGTGGGGTATATCGTTTTCAATAGCCATCATTGGAATGATCACATTGCTATCCGGTTTTTTTGTAAGACTCAGAACCAGGTAACCATTACGGCTTAACTACTTTGAAACTAGGCCCATCTTGAACTTTAAAGAAATACAATCCACTAGACCAATTTTCGGTATTCACAGAACCATTTACTGACGCAATCCTACCTTCTATTATCTTCTTTCCAAAGACGTCAACAACCGTGTATTCGTTATCAATAAGAGAGGAGTTGACCAAATAATTCAATTGATCTTCGAATGGATTTGGATAAATAGCGAATTCATTTTCACTCTCATTTAAAATTTCTGCACCACAACCCAACGTGCAATTTTGGTTCATTTCAAACACACTGGCCTCCGTGGCATTGGCCTGAAAAACTTCACCTTGTGTGCAGATACCTTTCAAATAATAATCCAGCCAAGGCAATACATTATTTAAAATACTCGCCTGTTGATCAGCAGCAGATATTGTCGCTTGAGGAGAACAAGTACTTTGTCCAAAAGTACAATTGAAATTGGGCGAAGCAAATTGACAATGATCACCTCCTACAATTCCCAAATAGGTTTTGCAACTGCTTGACAAAGCTTCATACATGGGAATTTGATGCTCTGCAGGTGGTGCAACGCAATCATTGATTCCTGAGAATATCAAAGCTGGACGATTGATCGCGCTTGCTGCAGAAATTGCAGAAGGGTTGGTCTCCGCCGGAGCCATAGCAACCAAGGCTGTGATACTGGGGTTCTCATTCATCGCCAAAAAAGCAGCACCTCCTCCCATCGAGTGGCCCATAACAGCGCTTGTCGTTGCAACGGCGTTCCAAAACATGGAGGCATTTACTGCTCCTTCAGATTGCAATTGGGTAACCAAAAACGCCATGTCCTTTCCAAAATTATCGTGTGACGGAAACAGTGAACCTTCTGTTGTTGGAACGATCACGATATATCCCGAGGGAACCAATGCTTCCCAATAAATATCATAAACAGATGGTGACATCACAAATCCATGTCCTATCACCACTACTGGGAAAGCACCAGTGGCAACGGTAACGTTGTCACCCGCATTATTCGACGGATAATAAATCTCACATGTTACATTGCGATTAGATCGTGTTGGATCTATCCAATTTTCTTGCACATGACCGATAGAGTAAGTTTGAGCTAAACATACAGATTTTATCAAAAAACAGCATGCGATAAAAAAAATAATCCTATAGGTCATGGCCATCAATAGTTAAGGTGAGACACAAACAAAGATAGATAGAAAGCCAAGCAAAATTTTAGCGTATTATTGTTTTGAAATAATTATATTATGGAAAAAAGAAACAAAATTTTGTATTGGGTATTTACCATTTGGTTGTGCTTTGGAACAGCATTCGGAGGTGTTTTTCAGTTGCTACATCGGCCAGAAGCAGCGGAAAATTTCACCAAATTGGGTTATCCCGATTATTTTATGACCTTGTTAGGAACATGGAAAATTTTAGCCGTTATCGCCTTGTTAATTCCCAAGTATCCCTTGATTAAAGAATGGGCATATGCCGGATTGGGATTCACCATGATCGGTGCCTTTGTTTCTCACATGGCCATAGGCGATGCGTTTTCAGACATGTTTGGATCCATCCTAACTTTTGCTTTGGTTGTCCTATCTTGGTATTTCCGACCAGCCGACCGCAAATTCTGAAAAAACAACTTGACCTTTTGTCCCATTTTTTTCTTGGTGACAATTGGAACCGCAACTTTTTCTATCAAAGAGTCCTCGATAAAGCGGACTCTTTTTATTGTATCTTGACACAACGTATCTGTAGACGCTGATACAACGGGGTTTGGAAAATTGAATGATCCAAAACCTCCAGGATTCCATCCGGGATAATATTCATTGTAAACGATACATCCGCCGCAACCCATACTCCAAGGATAATAATTCATCCCTGACCAGTCGATTGGGAAATTGAGCAAATAATCACCGATAATAAATAGATAAGGTGCTGAAACCGTATCTGTGGGTGGTGTGAAATAGGTAGGTTCCGTTTCTAATTCGCTGTAATATATGACTCGCCTTGAGCGCTGACCTCCTAGCCATATCGTTGCGACAAGCAAACCGAGAATACCCATATGTATGATTAGTGAACGCATAACTCAATTTAAAAAAATGACTTTCTATCAAGACCGATTCGTAGTTGGAACGTTGCGCGGGATTTAAAAAATGACCTTGATTAAGTTCCACTTTCACATTTTTTTTAATTCCAATAAATCAAGCTGCTTATCTTTCGGCTAAAGTCAGTGGTCTATGTCTGCATCAGAAAAAAAATATCTCATCGTCGGCGCTAGTGGATTCGGTCGCGAAGTTTTGTGTTGTTTGTTGGATTCACTTCGACACCAAGGAATTGATCCTACCGATAAAATTGCCTTTGCCGAAACTGCAGATTTTTGTGCCAACCAAAAAGAAATCAACGGCTACCCTGTGTTGATTCAAGATGAAATAGATACCACTTATTACAATGTAATCATCGCGATTTCTGATCCGCGTATTCGGAAAAGAATAGCAGAATCAATGCCTGCCAATCAAGCCTATCACACTTTGATTCATCCCTCTGCGGTAGTATCTGAATGGGTGGAATTGGGAGCTGGCGCGATAGTTACAGCAGGCGTTATCCTGACTACCCAAATTAAAATTGGCCAACATGCTCAATTGAATTTGCAGACCACAATCGGACATGATTGTGTGATTGGCGATTATTTCACCACCGCACCTGGCGTGCGCGTCAATGGCAATTGCACCATTGGAGATGCTGTATACATGGGGACAAACGCGATGACCAAACAAGGCGTGAGCATCTGCTCGAACACCACCATTGGCATGGGCGCTGTTGTTTTAAAAGACATACTTGAAAGTGGAACTTACATCGGTTGTCCTGCTGTAAAACTCAAGTAATCAGATCTGCGCACCAATCAGCGAGCCAACGCCATAAGTAATGGCTGCAGCCATTAGACCAAACAATACTTGACGCATACCACTCATCCAAACGCTTCGATTGGTAAAGAGCGTGATGGCCGCGCCAATTCCAAAAAGCCCCAAAGCACTTAAAAACGCACTCCACAAAATAGCCGTCGTACCTGCTGTAAAAAAGAATGGAATAACTGGAATAATTGCCCCCGCAACAAACAAGAAGAAAGAAGAATAAGCCGCTTCCATAGCAGAACCTTCCATCTCATCTGCATTGATTCCCAACTCTTCTTTCACCAACATATCCAAGGCTTGATCTTTATTTTTCATGATATCCGCAGCCATTTGCTTGGCTTGTTCTTCAGGAATTCCTTTTGCCATATAAATCAACGCAATTTCCTGCTGTTCACCCTCTGGATTGATTTCCAATTCCTCTGCTTCCAATTCCATTTGATTCTCCGCCAATTCTTGCGAAGACTTGACACTGATCCACTCTCCCAATGACATCGACAAAGCACCGGCCAACATACCAGCCAAACCTGTCATCAATACTGGACCGCTTCCTGCGCTTGCACCCGCCACTCCCATTACTAAACTAAAATTGGAAACCAAACCATCGTTTCCCCCCAACACGGCAGCGCGAATGGCATTGCCACCCACATTGCGGTGGCGTTTTTCAAAACGAGCCAAACCTGCTCCTGATATATTTTTATTGGCGTGCAATAGATTTCTGAGAATAGAAACGTGGGCAGTATCGGAAATTGAATTTTGTTGATTCTGTTTTTTTCGCGCTGCAATGACACCCGACGACAGTCCCTTTTCAGTGTCCAACAAAACGCCCAACACATAATCGTAACCAAAAACTTTTCCAATCCATCTCAAAGTCAAGGCACGGCGAGAAGGCTTGGGCATGGATGATTCTGGTAACCCTTTGCTTCTTAAAAAAGCACGCGCATGACCCATTTCTATTTCGCTCATCTCCCGAAAAACCTTTGCAACATGCACATCTTGTTCGTGATCTGCTAGCAGAGCATACAAGAATGACGCATCGACTTCGATTTGGATAGATTGTAAGTTTTCCATTGACAGAAATTTCTCGAAAGGTCGCAGATTTTGCTGAGGTATCAAAGTATAAAGTTTGGAGAATGCATGGATGAAGTAAATTGGTCACAGAAAAAAGAAACATGAATCCACAAGTAGATTTGATATTGGCAGAAGGCTGTGGTCGCTGCAAATGGCATGGCACGCCACAATGCAAGGTGCACAAATGGGAAAAAGAATTGGCCATGTTGAGAGATATTTTATTGAATGCGGGGTTACAAGAAGAAGTGAAATGGGGGCAGCCCTGTTATACGGATAACGGCAGGAACATTTTGATTTTAGCCCCTTTCAAAGAATATTGCGCTTTGAATTTTTTTAATGGCGCCTTGATAGAAGACAGTGAGCAATTGCTGACCCAACCCGGCGAGCACACCCAATCCGGGAGACAGATGCGATTCACAGATGTTGGTCAAATCACTAAAAATTTAGCGCACGTCCAATCGTATATTTTTCAAGCCATCGAAGCCGAGCGAGCGGGTGTGAAATTTGTTCCCAAAGCCAATAAGGAAATCGAACATCCCCAAGAATTGTTGGACATATTTGCAGAATTGCCAGAAGTAGAAAAAGCCTTTACTGCCTTAACACCCGGCAGGCAGCGCGCGTACTTGATGCACTTTACGCAACCCAAGCAATCGGCGACCAAAACCAGTCGCATACAAAAGGCTATTCCTGACATTTTGAATGGCAAAGGCTTAGGTGAAGATTATCGATCCAAGCAGAAATAAAAAAAGGTAGCGATGCTACCTTTTTTTTGTGCGCCCACCTGGGCTCGAACCAGGGACCCACAGATTATGAGTCTGTTGCTCTAACCAACTGAGCTATAAGCGCGGGGTTGCAATATTACGTATTTTTTTCTTTCTGTAAACTTAAAAATCGAAAGATTGAATGAAATTCCCGCACGTCCGCAATCCCACAAACACTCCCCATCGGTGCCCCAATACATCGTGTGTTCTATTATACGATGTCACCTGCCCATAAGCTTCCAAGCCTGCATAACTGAGCTTCTTGGCTACCACCAATTGATGGTATACAAGCGTATGTGGATTGCCTTGAAACAATACATTGCCATATACGCGGGATGGATTCATGTAGGATGCAAAAATGTCCCCGCCATCATTCAATGGACTTCTGTTCTCTCCTTGCTTACTGTAATTGAATTGGTAATTCCATCGCCAAGTACCGCGGGTGTATTGGGTCATGAAAATTCCTTCTGCATAATTGCTACCCAAGGGATGGGCCAAGGGTTGTTGGTCATGTCCCCAAGCTTGGATAGAACTGGCATGCGAATAGGTAAATGGTCTGGTGGCATTGCCCTCTAACAACATGTGCCAACCGGGAAGGACATTAAATACCTTCACACCCAACTGTCCACCATATTTCAATCCCCACCAACCGGTGCGTGCTCTCACCTCACTCAGCAACCACTCATCCAATAAAAACTGGCCGTAGATCTTGCACTTTTGTTTTTCAGTATAACTCGCTGACAAACCCAAAAGCACATTATCTGCCGATCCCTGCGCATACTCGATGGGTCGCCAAAAGGCCAATGGATTCAGATAGTGCAAATCAAAATTCCTGACGCTGGTAGAATCGTTTCGCTGCCAAATCACCATTTCATACAAGGCAAAATTCCATTTCTTTTTGACATCTATACTCAACGCGTGCAATCCAATGTACTTCTTCTCTTGACGATGCACTCCGGGCATACCTGAACGCAACTGGGCATAATTGGAGACAAATCGAAAGGGTCCCACTTTGATGGAGATTCGACCATAAGGATAAGTGCTCGATTGGTGACTCAAGAAATGTGAGCGGTAACCTTCGCCAATAAACAGCTTGCCTTTGCCCACTTCCATGTGCACATACTTGTTGGCTTGGAATCCCAGCTTGCCTGTGTATTCAAATTGCTGAATAATCCCTGAACGATTGCTTATCATTCTTCCCCAACCCCAACGTGAAGTTGTCTCTGAAGACAAATGCTCTAAAGAAGGTTGACCACCCAAATAAAAGGCACCACCCTCAGCCTGCCATTTCTTATGGGCATACCCCGCATTGAGTTGTACGACGCCACAACCCGAGAATTTGGGCTGATGCGTGCTGTCCACGGACTGCATGCCTGACAAACCATTGAATTGTGGCAAGATCCAAAACTTTTTCTTTCTCTTGACTTGGTCCCAAGCTGGAACTTGCGGATAGAACAATTGCGATGTGGTGTCCTTTCTCAAAAAACCCATTGCCAGCGAATCATCCAAGGGATGTGAAGGGCGCGAAATGTCCCATTGCTGGGCTTGCAGCACGAGCGGAAAAAAGAAAATCAAAGAGATCAACTGTCGCATCATCTAACAATATTAAGGATAAAGTAAGTACTTGCTTCGAATGTCCATGTAATGCTTCAAGCCCTCTGACCAAGTTGCGCGAATCTGTTCTTCTGTAAAACCCGCGGACAATTGCTTGCGCAAATCAGAAGTTCCCGCAAGCTTATCAAAAAACTGCGGTGAGGTAAACATCGCATCCCCCAATTGCTGATATGCCTCCATGAGATGATTCAATTTCAATTGAAGAGGAACCTTACAATCTTCGCTTAAATCTCGAGCTCCACAAGGCAATCCCTCAAATGGCGGATGATTCACCCTACCCGAAATGGATTGCGGAATAAAAAAGAAATCAGGATTTTTTAACTCGGGGAAACCAAAGGTTTCAAAGGCCTGTTCTGTGCCGCGACCCACACTCACATTGGTACCTTCAAACCAACACAAAGAAGGATAAAGCTGAATGGCACATGCAGAGCGCAAATTGGGAGAGGGAGGTATGGGCAATGCGTATCTTGAATGATGGTCCCATCCTTCACAGGGAATCACCGTTAATTGAGCTTGAAACTTCTGACTTACACCCCATTCTTCGCCCACCATCATCAGCGCCATTTCGCCCAAAGTACATCCATGGAGAATGGGAATGGGAATAACACCCACCATTGACTTTAATGACAAATCCAATATGGGCCCATCAACCACCGATGCATTGGGATTGGGTCGATCCAACACCACAAGTTGTTTTCCATCCCGTTCACAAGCATGCATCACATAGTAGAGTGTGGACAAATAAGTGTAAAATCGAACACCCACATCTTGGATGTCAAATAAAACAACATCTACATCTTGTAAATCTTCTGCTGCAGGTTGATAATGATTGCCATAAAGCGACACAATTGGGATTCCCGTCTTTTCATCCACAGAAGAATTCACTTTTTCCCCGGCAGGTACATCGCCACGAAAACCATGTTCAGGTGCAAATACCTTGGTGACTATCACGCGCTTATTGATCAACTTGTCCACCAAGTGCACTCCCTCCACCATGGAAGTAGCGTTGGCTACAACCGCAACTCTTTTGTTTTGCAACAAAGGCAGGTAAAGAGAAGAGCGACTGGCACCAACGGTGACTACTTGGGATGAAACATCCTTCATCACTTCCGACTGTCCCTTGCAAGACAAGAAGATCGTCATCAAACAGAAAAGAAAAAGCCAACGATTCATGTACACAAAATTGGTTCAGGAATAGATTGCTTCTACCTTTGCTCAGCACGAATTATGAGTTTAGCCCGTTTCATATCTTCTAGGATACGCCACCAGCACAAAGGCGGTAGCGCGCGACCCATCGTATGGATCGCCCAAGGAGCAATTGCGTTGGGGATGATCACCATGATGATTTCCATTGGATTGGTGAATGGTTTTCAAAAGGAAATCAAATCCAAAATGGTGGGCTTTGGTGGTCATTTGAAGATTAGTGCCAACATGCAAAATGGTGGCGAAAGTCAATCCCCCATTCTGCGCGACACCACATTAGAAGCCTCACTCTTGCAGCATGGCGCGGTAAAATCCGTCAACGCAACAGCGCATCTTCCTGGAATCATTGAAAGCAAAAAAGATCTTCAAGGCGTTATTCTCAAAGGTGTTGATGACAGCGATGATCACTACTTCTTAAATGATGTGCTCATTGAAGGAGAGCTCCCGCAATGGGGCGCGCAGGAGAACGACACCGTGCGCGAAATTGTGATCTCTTCTTTTTTACAAAAGGAACTTTCCGCTGAAGTTGGAAAAAAATTAAGTGTCTATTTTCTCACCGGACATGAAACACCCAGACAGCAGAATTTCGTGGTGAAGGGCATCTACGAATCCGGCTTAGAAGAATTTGATCACAAGATTGTATTTATCTCCCTGCGACAATTGCAACATTATGCGCATTTCGGAATAACACCTCAAGTGGTTATTGAAAGCGAAGACAATCAGCAAGTAACGCTCAATGGAGATGTGGTGGGTTCTAACCAAGATTTTGAATGGTATTGGAAAGTAGGCAATGAAAAAATCAGAGCTTGGCAATTGGTAGTGAGTAAAAACCAGAATTTACCTGTATCGCTTGTCGCTCATGACCTCCGACTTGATTTGCGAGATAGTGTTTCCGTATTATATCAAGATTCTGTTACCACAATTCAACAGTTTGATACCCCCAATGACCATCTCATAGGAAGTTACGAAATTGCATTAAAAGACTTCGACGAGTTGTATGAAGCACAACGCGGAATTTATGACTTGATTCCTTTTCAACTCGGGATAGAAAACGTTTTGGAACAACACCCGGAGATCATTGCTTGGCTACAAATGCTCGACATCAACGTCATCATCATTATTGTATTGATGATTGTGATATCCATCATCAACATGACCTCCGCATTGCTCATCATTATACTCGAAAAACAAAATTTCATTGGTACTTTCAAGGCCATGGGCATGAGCAATTGGCAATTGTTGAAGGTATTTGTTTTGCATAGCATCGGGCTTATTTCCAAAGGGCTTCTTTGGGGCAATGGCATAGGCCTGGGATTGATGCTCATTCAGAAATACACAGGGATTATTCAGTTGGATCCCAATCAATATTATGTCAAAGAAGTGCCCATTGATATTCAGTGGACTTATATATTGGCATTGAACATCGGGGTAATTCTGGTTTGTGCTTTGGCCATGATGCTGCCCGCCGCATACGTTTCAAAAATTAGACCCATCAAAGCCATTCGATTCAATTAAATTCGCATTATGAAGTACTACCAACATATCATGGAAACCATTGGAAACACACCATTGGTAAAAATCAATCGCATCACCGCTGACATTCCTGCTTTGGTTTTGGCCAAAGTAGAGACTGTAAATCCAGGTAATTCTATCAAAGACAGAATGGCGTTGAAGATGATTGAGGTGGCAGAGGCAGAAGGGAAATTAAAACCCGGAGCAACTATCATTGAAGGTACTTCAGGCAATACTGGAATGGGATTGGCGATAGCCGCGATCATGAAAGGATACAAATGCATCTTCACGACAACAGATAAACAATCCAAAGAAAAAGTAGATGCATTGAAAGCATTTGGAGCTGAGGTGATAGTTTGTCCAACTGATGTTGAGCCAGAAGATCCACGCTCATACTACAGTGTATCCTCCAGATTAGAAAGAGAAGTTCCCAATTCTTGGAAGCCCAATCAGTATGACAATCCCGCCAATGCCTTGGCGCATTATGAATCTACAGGTCCAGAGATTTGGGAACAAACCGGAGGAAAAATTACCCACTTGATTGTGGGTGTAGGTACAGGCGGAACGATTTCCGGAACTGGAAAATATTTGAAAGAGAAAAATCCCAATATTCAAATCTTAGGAATCGATACATACGGATCAGTTTTCAAAAAATACAAGGAGACCGGGGAGTTTGACAAAAACGAAATTTACCCCTACGTCACGGAAGGAATTGGAGAAGACTTTTTACCTGAAAATGTTGACTTTAATGTCATCGATCATTTTGAAAAGGTTACCGACCAAGATGCCGCGGTAATGACCCGTAGAATACCAAAAGAAGAAGGGATATTTGTCGGAAACTCAGCAGGATCAGCCATGGCAGGTCTGATGCAAATGAAAGATCGTTTCAAAGAAGGTGATGTTGTAGTGGTGATATTTCACGACCACGGAACACGGTATCTCGGAAAAATGTTCAATGACGACTGGATGAAAATGAAAGGATGGTTGTAAAGTACTATTTGTACTTTACACCATTTTTATACATTACACGCTTCATCTCTCTGCCTGATTTCTCATCGTAGGTAATTTCTTTCCCGTGCTTCTTTCCTTCTTTGTAATGGGATATTTGAAGGACATTTCCTTTTTCTCCATACTGTATCACCTCTCCATCGATTTCGCCATTTTTATAGGAGCACGTGCGCAAGAGTGACCCAAAGGGATATCGATACGTCCACGCTCCATCTGGCTTACCCTCCTTGAAATTTCCTTCACTCACGGACTTTCCCTGTGGGTTGTACATCACATTCCATCCATCCAATTTTCCTTCTTGGTTAAATGTCTCGGTCTTCTCAATGATACCTTTTTCGTTCCAATAATTCCAGGTACCTACTTTCACATCCCACTTCCACTCACCGGTGTATTTGGCTTTGCCATTGGGATAATACCCTTCCCACTTGCCGTTCATTTTTCCTGACTTGTAAAAACCGACATCCATCTTTTTGCCTGATTCATAATAACTCTGCCACAATCCTTCTTCCAAATTGTTCTCATAGTGTCCCTCTTGAAGCACTTGGCCAGACTCAAACCAAGTGGTCCAAAGACTATTCTTTTGGTTGTCTAGATAACCACCTTTCTTCCATGGCATACCGTCTTTGTAATAGAATTCCCAATCGCCTTGACGTTTGCCTTTTTCGTAATTTCCAGTCTCTGAAATTTGTCCATTGGTGTAATAATATTTCCAAACACCCGTCTGCAAATCCTCTTCAAAATCACCTTCCATCTCCACATTTCCAGACATGAAATACCATTTCCAATGACCGGTTTTCTTTCCTTTTTGATGCTCTCCTTCAAGGGTCAGCCCTCCCTTGTTGTCATAAGCAAGCATCTTGCCTTGCAGGGTATCCAAAGCATACCCGACAATTTCCTTGATGTTGCCATTCACAAAAAATTCTTTCCAATCCCCATTCTTTAAACCATCCACAAATTGACCCTTTACCTTGGGATTTCCATTGTTGTAATATTCAACAAACTGCCCATTTGGCAATCCGTTTTTGTATTGGGTAAATTTTCTCATTTCACCCGGAATCTTTTCATCCACTTCACCATTGCCTTGAATGACAGTGCACCACGCATACTTTCCATCTTTAGCGGGATTGCATTTTTTCCAAAGCAAAACGCGGTTGGCTTGATACTCCTCAATCATGGTGGTGTCACTGCCCGAAAATTGAATCCATCTTCCTACTTTCTTTCCATCCTGGAATCTTCCAAATTCCTTGAGAGAACCATCGGGTGCATATACCGACTGTGTGCTGTCTTGCACACCCAAGATGAAATGCGCTTCTATCATTTTCTTTCCATCCGGGTAATATTTGATGCTCGGGCCCATCAATTTTCCCTGGTAATACCAAGATTCTTCGGCCAACACACCCGCCTCATAAAATTTCCAAAGACTGTCTTCCAAACCATTGACATAAATGCCCTTCATGAGCAGGCGACCCTTTTCATCGGTAGTTTCGAAGAATTGCTTGCGCTGCGCAATGGAATTCAATGCACACACACAAAGGATGGAAAAAATGATGATTCTTTTCATAGTACGAAAATAACCAACGCAAAAAAGCCTGAATCATTGCGCTACAAAACCTATGAACATTGTAGCACTCAAGAACATTTGGAATTATCTTTCCGACATGAGAAAGAGCTCCAATTTTTTCAATACCACTTTTAAAGTGTTGGGCATTGCCGCATGGGTAACTACAGGTGTTATTTTATTTTCACAAAAGCCGCCTGTAGGTGGACTTTCGGAAGAGGGCTACGGCATCAATCCCAGCAGTAGAAAGTATTTTGAATATCTGAGAAATCACGATCCCGAAACTTCCAGTTTGCCCTTGCAGTGGAGACAAAATGCCCAAGCATATGCGGCCACACTACCCAAGAAGGGAGGAGATCGTAATTTGAGTTGGGAACAACGTGGCCCTTATAACATCGGTGGAAGAACCAGAGCTTTGGCTATTGATGTGCTCAATGAAAATCATTTGATCTCCGGAGGAGTCACTAGCGGAGTATGGTCTTCCGATGACGGAGGTAACACATGGATTCACGGAACAACTGCAGATCAAATTCACTCAGTAAGTTCAATTGTGCAAGACACCAGACCCGGACACGAAAACGAATGGTATTATGGAACGGGTGAAGAATTTTATGGTGTTGTAAGTGGAACCAGTTTTACTTCATTGTTCAGTGGCAACGGAATTTTTAAAAGTACAGACAACGGTCAAACTTGGTCGCCATTGGCCAGCACACAGAGTAACACCCCGCAGAACGCATTACAAAACGGCAGTTATGATTTTGTTTGGCGCATGGCCATCAACACCGCCAATGATACGTTGCAAGAATTGTATGCCGCGGTATACAACGGAATCATTCGCAGCACAGACGGTGGAACAACATGGGATGAAGTATTGGGATTCGGATCTGGAGCTTCAGAGTTCACCGATATTATGGTTACACCCAATGGAGTTAAATACGCCACCTTCTCTGACAACACCACCAATGGCGGCGGATTTTATCGTTCAGAAGATGGTATCAATTGGACCACCATCAATCCCATTTCTCCAGAGATCGCGAATTTGCGCAGAACGGTAATGACCTATCATCCGCAAAATCCCAATGAAATATTTTTCTTGGGTGAAACTTTGAATAACGGCAATTATGCATTGGATCATTTCCTTTACAAATATCAATACATAGATGGAGACGGAACCAATGGAATTTGGGAAAACCGAAGCGCCAATCTACCCGATGATGCTTGTCAATTGTTTACTGGAATCAGTTTTGACTTTGGCACATTCCGTTCTCAATACAGCTATGACCTGACGATTGCGCACCATCCCACAACCGACGCATTGATTATTGGAGGAATTAATCTCCATAGAAGTAATGACGGTTTTGCTACAGATAACAACGAGTGGATGGGCGGATACCGCTGTAATCCAGATGCACCATGGTTCTATGTTTATCCCAATCATCATCCAGATCAACATTTTGTACTGTTCTCCCCATCCAACCCAGATGTTATGTATAGCACGAACGACGGTGGAATTTACAGAACAGATGACGTGATGGCTGATAGTGTGATTTGGAAGTCACTCAACAAAGGTTATATCGCAAGTCAATTTTATACTGTTGGATTTGAACAAGGTTTGAGCAATTCAGACTTTGTGATGGGTGGTATGCAAGACAACGGCACGTGGATTACCCATAGCACAGATGCACAAGCCAATTGGAAAGAACTTCATGCTGACGACGGAGCGTTTTGCGCGATGCCTCCAGGACATGAGTTCGCCATTACTACTTCTCAATCAGGAAGAATGATGAAGAAATTAATTGACGAACAAGGCAATTTATTGGGATCTGAAAGAATAGATCCCACCACTGCACCTTCCTACCTTTTCATCAATCCCATGTTATTGGATCCATGGAACAACGAAGATGTGTTTATTGCAGCCGGCAAAAGCATTTGGTACTTGCCCCATGTTCAAGACATCGCAGTAACCGGCAACTATCCCAATACGGCGCCTGATTCCATTTGGAGAAAAATCAATGCAGCCTCGGTTCCACTATTGGCGGGTAATATCAGTTGCTTGGACAAACCCATGATCAACAACGATGTTATTTATTACGGAACCTCACTTGGAAAAATGTATCGCTTGGATAACTGCTACAGCGAGAGCCCAACGCGCGTAGACATCAGCGATCCCATATTCCCTTCCAACAGTTATGTATCTTCTGTTGCAGTGAACGACTTGAATGACCAAGAAGTATTGATTGGATTTTCCAACTACAACAAATTGAGTTTATACCATACAACCGACGGTGGCGAAACTTGGACAGAGGTGGGAGGAAATTTGGAAGAGAATCCAGATGGAACAGGTTCAGGTCCGGGGGTATATGGCGTTGAGATATATCCGAGCAATCCCCCTGTATATTTTGCGGGAACAAGCGCGGGATTGTTTTCGACTAGCGCATTGTCCGGAAGTACAACCACGTGGGAAATGGAAGGAGCTGAAACGTTGGGAAATGTCATCATCAATCAAATTCAAGCACGTCCTTATGATGGTTTGATTGCCGTTGCCACACATGGCAATGGCATTTGGACCACCCACCTTGCCCCAGTTGAAGGAGTAGGTGTTGCGCAAGAAGATTGGAACAAAGACTGGCGCATTTATCCAACCGTAGTAAAAGACCATTTGCAGATTGAGTCACCCAAAGCCACAGATGGAAATGGAAAAATTGACTTTTACGACATCAGCGGGAAATGGGTCATGAGCGAAAAATTAAGTGGTCAAAAGAAATTTTGGTCAGTTGACGTATCTCATATGAACAGTGGCATGTACCTTTACGTCATCCAACAAAACAATAAAAAAATCACCGGAAAAATCATCCATGAGTAACAGCATTATTTCCTCAAATGAAGCGCCCAAGCCCGTTGGTGCTTATCCCCACGCAAGACGTGTAGGCAATTTACTTTTCTTGAGTGGCGTAGGTCCACGCATCGCAGGTAGTGATGCCAATGATAGCGGTGTTCCCGGATTGAAATTGGACAAGAATGGCAATTTCTTGGAATTCGATTTTGAAGCACAATGCAGAAATGTATTCGACAATGTGCGAAAAATATTGGATGCCTCTGGATCCAAGTGGGAAAACTTGGTTGATGTTACCGTTTTCTTGGTAAACATGAAAAGAGATTTCCATACTTACAACCGCTTGTACGCCGAGTATTTTCAGGATGCTCAACCATGTCGAACAACTGTAGAAATCAATTCGCTGCCCACACCCATTGCTATTGAGTTGAAGTGCATCGCGACCATCGAATAATTTTTGGCAAGGCATTTGCTTCGCGGCAAAATATGAAAACGAACGTGCTAGTATTTGCCCTCGTTATCATGATAACCGGGGGCGGCTGGGCTCAATCAAGTAAGCCCGTTAAAGTAAATATCAAGAACCTACCAGAGTTGGGGTTGCGCTCTGCATCCAACAAAGCTTTTAAGCCTGGAGAAAAATTGGTATATCGCCTACACTATGGATTGATTGATGCGGCTACAGCCACCATCAGCGTAGATCCCCAAGTAACCAAGATCGGAAATCGAGAAGTATATCACGTGATAGGTGAAGGAAAGACGATCAGTTCTTTTGACTATTTTTTCAAGGTTCGCGACAAGTATGAATCATACATCGACAAGCAAGGTATGTTCCCGCACAAGTTTGTTCGACGAGTCGACGAAGGTGGTTACAAAATCAATCAAGACTACACCTTTTATCCCGCTAAGCGTGCCTACAAGAATCAAAAAGGAGAAGGCTATTTGACGCCAGATTATGTGCAAGACATGATCAGTGCCTTTTACTTTGCACGAAACATGGATTTTTCCAAAGCAAAAAAAGGCGACATATTTAAAATCACTTGTGTGGTTGACGATGAGATATTCAATTTAAAAATCCGATACATCGGTAAAGAGACCATTGAAACCGATGCCGGAAAATTCAGAGCCATCAAATTTGCACCCGTGATTCAGAAAGGAAGAATCTTTAAGAAAGAAGAAGACCTGAGCGTTTGGATCAGTGATGACGCTAACCGCATACCACTAATGGCCAGCGCAAAAATCATGGTCGGTAGTGTCAAGATGGAGTTGCAGAGTTACAGTGGATTGGCCAATTACCCTGCACTTGCTCAATAGTACAATTGGAATTTCATATTGTGATAACAAAAAACTCCTTTGTGGAGTTTTTTTTATTGGTACTTTTGCAATGTAAAATATAGAAAATGAAAGCATTAGTAGAAGCTTTTCCGAAGCATTTAGAAGAAGCAATGAGCATAGGTCGCTCGGCAAAATTGAACAAGTCTGAAAAGACTTTTGAAAACATCGTCATCTCCGGTTTAGGAGGAAGTGGCATTGGAGGTAAAATTGTTTCACAATGGGTAGCGGACAGCTGTGCCGTTCCGATTGTTTGTACCAGTGATTACGTTTTACCTGGTTTTGTCAATGAAAAAACATTGGTTATTATTTCGAGCTATAGTGGGGATACCGAAGAAACCGTTGCTGCCATGAACGAAGCCTTTGCTAAAGGGGCTGAAGTTGCTTGTATCACCAGCGGCGGTAAAATTGGAAAAATTGCAGCTGAAAAAGGATTGAACTGCATTACCATTCCAGGTGGAAATCCACCTCGCTCAATGTTTGGTTATAGCGCTATTCAACAGTTGTACATGTTGGCCAATTATGGATTCATCGGTATGGATTTCGAAACTTCCATCACCAATGCCATTGCCAACATGAATAACAACATGGCTGAATTGCGTGCAGAATCCTTGGATATCGCAAAGAAGATTGTTGACCGCATTCCTGTTTTGTACAGCGAAGCAATGTACGAAGGCGTTACAATTCGTTGGAGACAGCAGATTAACGAGAACTCAAAAATGTTGTGTTCACACCACGTTTTCCCAGAGATGAATCACAATGAGTTGGTAGGATGGACAGGAGGCGACAATCGCGTTGCTGTTGTAATCCTTCGCAACGAAGATGACCACAAGCGTTCTCAAATGCGAATGGAAATCTGCAAGAAATTGATGGGCGAAAAATGTGATACCATCATTGAAGCATGGGGCAAGGGAGCCAATAGAATTGAGCGCTCATTGTACTTGGTACATTTGGGTGATTGGATCAGTATTGATTTGGCTGAATTGCGCAACGAAGATGCAACTGCCATTCCAGCCATAATATTCTTGAAAGGCGAATTGGCCAAAATGCAATAAGCATGTCAGAAGAAATTATTCCACTTCCCATTTCCTCGAGCCGAGTGGTTCGGTTCGAGGATTTGGGTAGAAGGGATTACAAAGAAGCTTGGGACTTTCAAGAATCCATTTTTCAACGCATCGTGGACAGGAAATTGTCCAAACGTTTGAATCCTGATGCAGAAGACAACACCGAAAATCATTTGTTGTTTGTCGAACACCCGCACGTTTATACCTTGGGAAAAAGCGGAGATGAGAAACATCTATTGCTTTCCAAAGAACAACTGGAAAAAGTAGGTGCTACATTTTACCCCATCAATCGCGGGGGAGACATCACTTATCATGGACCAGGTCAGATTGTCGGATACCCCATTTTTGATTTGGAGTTGTTTTTTACAGATATCCATTTGTACTTGCGATTTTTAGAAGAAGCCATTATTCGCACATTGGCTGAATACGGTATTACAGCAGGAAAAATCGAAGGGCTTACAGGCGTTTGGTTGGATGAAACCCATCCCATCAAAGCAAGAAAAATTGCGGCATTGGGTGTGAAATGCAGCCGTTGGGTGACCTTACATGGATTTGCATTTAATGTTCATCCCGATATGCAATATTTCACCAACATCATTCCCTGTGGTATTAGCGATAAACCCGTTACTTCCATGGAAAAAGAATTGGGCTATGCACCCGATTTGGAAGAAGTGAAGAGCAAATTAAAAGCACACATTCAACATCTTTTCGGCATCACGTTTCAATCGTGATGATAAGACTCCCCTTTAAGAATTGTAAAAGACCTGTACAGCTGTTCCAACAAGAACATCCTGATCATCTCATGCGAAAAAGTCATTGCTGAAAAAGACAACTTGGCATTGGCTCTTTGGTATATGGAATCATGGAATCCAAAGGCTCCACCTATTATCAAGATGCAATTTTTGGTTCCTGCATTCATGAGTTTTTGAATTTGCTGTGACCACTCTAATGAAGAAAACATTTTACCTTTTTCATCCAAGAGCCATACATAATCTTCCGTCTTGATGTGTTTCAAAAACAACTGAGCTTCCTTTTCCTTGATCAACTCACGAGACATTCCTTTGGCTGAAACATCAGGCAGGACAACCCATTCACAAGAAATGTAATGCGTCAAGCGCTTTTTATACTCCTCTTCCCCTGCAATCAAATACGGCGCCTTTGTCTTACCGATATTGAGAACTTTGATTTTCAATTACTCGCGTTTATCGTCTCTGGACTCTTTGATATTTTGGCGTTGCAATGGATTCGTTCCATACTCCTTAAAATCCTTTCTGGCATGAAAAATATCATACGCTGAAAATATTGCAGCACGAAAAGAAGATTCATCCGCTTCATTTTTTCCAGCAATATCATAACCTACGCCGTGATCTGGAGAAGTTCTTACGATGGGCAATCCAGCAGTAAAGTTCACACCCGATTGGAAAGCCATGGTCTTAAAAGGCGCCAATCCTTGGTCGTGGTACATCGCCAAAACAGCATCAAAAGCTTGATAGGCCGAGGAACCAAAGAAACCATCTGCACCATAAGGACCTAAAACGCCCCAACCCTTTTCTTGTAATTCACGAACTGCAGGAAGAATAATTTCCTTCTCCTCACTGCCCAATAAGCCGTTGTCACCTGCATGTGGATTCAATCCCAAAACAGCAATGCGAGGACTTGGAATTCCAAAATCGCGAATCAAAGATTCACGCATCATGTTGACTTTTTTTACAATCTTCTCTTTGGTTATCAATCCTGCAACATCTTTGATAGGAACGTGACCAGTGACCACACCAACACGAAGTTGATCGGCCACCAAGAACATCAATACATCCTCTGTACCCGCCATTTTTGCCAAATACTCTGTGTGTCCGATAAAGGACGATTGTTTACTTTGAATTACTTCTTTGTTGATTGGAGCCGTTACCAAAACATCAATCGAGTTGGTAGCCAAATCACGTGCGGCCATGTCCAAGGATTTGAATGCCCACTCTCCGGCCGCGGAATCAGCCTTTCCCCATTCCAAAGAAAACGTTGTTTCCTTGTCAACGTTGACCAGGTTTAATTTTTTAGCTTGTGCTTCCTTGGCTGAATTGATTGAGAAATACATCAACTCTTCCAATCGCAAAGACTTTTTTGTTTGTTTCACCCATTCAGGATGGGCATACAAAACAGGCGTAATGGTCTCGAACATCCGAGGATCGGAAAATGTCTTTAACACTACTTCCATACCCACTCCATTGGGGTCACCACAGCTAATTCCTACCTTGATTCGATTTTCCATATTCCTTAAGCTTTGCAATATTTGTCTACAATAAATTGATACAACATTCTAACACCGACACCTGTTCCGCCTTTGGTACGATAGGATTGTGCACCACCATTCCAAGCTGTTCCAGCGATATCAATGTGAATCCAAGGATATTTGGTAAAATGTTCCAAGAACTTTCCTGCAGACAAATGACCCGCATTTCCCAGCCCCAAATTTTTCATATCGGCTACATCACTTTTCAACTCATCCGCATATTCAGGCCACAATGGAAACTCCATTGTTCTCTCCCATACTTTCTCACCAGCCTTTTGTAAAACTTGCATATCTTCAGCTGATGCAGTACCCATTACAGCTGATGCATAAGTACCCACAGCGCGAATAGCTGCACCGGTCAAAGTGGCCAAATCAATCACCAAATCGGGATTGTATTTTTGTGCATAGACCAAAGCATCTGCAAGTATCAATCTGCCTTCCGCATCGGTATTCATAACCTCTACAGTTGTTCCGTCTGAAATGGTCAATACATCTTGAGGAACAATAGCATTCATACCAGGACGGTTGTCTGTTGCGGGAACCAAACCAACGACATGAACAGGTAGTTTATTTGCTGCAATGGCATACATAGCACCCACAACAGCTGCAGCACCACCCATATCACATTTCATTTCATCCATAGAACCAGGAGTTGGTTTTAAAGACAAACCGCCAGTATCAAAAACGACACCCTTCCCTACCAAAACCAAAGGCTTCTTATTCTTTGCTTTGGCAGGTTTGTATTCCATGATGGTAAAAGTTGGTGGGTCAATCGAGCCTTTGTTTACACCCAAAAGACCACCCATTTTCAAAGCTTCGATTTGTTTTTTGTGCAACACCTTCACTGAGAAACCTGCTTCCTTTCCGGCCTTGACCATTTCCTCAGAAAACTTTTCTGCGGTCAAATAAGACACAGGCTCATTGACCAATGTGCGAGACAAATGCGTTGCATTGACCAAAGTGAACAATTCACGTTGCTTCTTTTCCGATAAGTGGGTATCTTGAATGAACAATTGTTGAAGGGCAGGTTGCTTACTTTTTCCATCCTTCAAGTATTTGGTAAACTTATAATTTCCCAAGGCCATTCCTTCTGCAAAGGCATAGGTGATGGATTCATCAACGCCTTCACTCTTCACCCATACACTTTCAACCTTCTGACCGTTGGCAGCCTGTTGAACCTCATTGCCAGCGCCTCTCCATTTCTCAATTGTACGCGCAGACAAATCTGCACCATCAACAATAAAAAAATACATGGTGTTACCCGCACTTTGCTCAATAACCCTGTCTTTACCTTCTTTGGCCATGGCTTGAATATGTGCCGCCAACTCTTTGCTCATGCTTTTAAGCATGCTCGTGTTGGATTTGTTCCAAAGTACTACTTCCATGGAAGTGCTTGGGTTTTTCTTTGCTTTCATTATTTGAATATTGCGCGTTTTACAATTGTTTCTTTATCACTCTTCAATGAGATCATATACAACCCACTTGGTTGTTGAGGAATGGTCAAACGATTCTCACCTGCTGATAAAGAGGTGTTCATGTTCCAAACCATTCTTCCTGTTGCATCCCACATTTGCAATTCATAATCGGCTTGCTGCCATGAATCGATTTGCATTTGCATAGCATCCTCAGTGGGATTGGGGAATAAGAATACTTGAACATCAGGAGTTATAGATCCAACAGATGTTCCGCCAGGTGTGAAGATATTGATATCATCCAAGTAAAAGTGATTTCCACCCTTGCCAACAAATTCAAACTTGACTTGGAATTGCTCTGTCATGTAGGAAAGGTTTGTCAACACAATCGTATTCTCCAACCACTGATCTGCAGCTGGAATGAAGTTGCCATCATTGTCTGGCGCAGAAGGAAGATTAGAAACTCCTTGGTGAATTTTTAAAAGTGCCCAATTGTTTCCACAATCCGACGAACCTGAAATTCTGAATCGATCATTGGTATTGGTTGTCTTTTGAGCAAAAGCCCATTTGTAAGAAATGATAATCGAATCTTGACCTGCAAAATCAAAAGGAACGGAAACCAATTCATCTCTGCCATCTACGATATCCGTGTTTCCATTTAACAAACGCAAACATTGATTTCCTGAAGCAGAGGCTGTGTTTGTGACTGTGAAACCCGGGTCACCATATTGATTATAAATCGCCCACATTTCATTATTGGGCCATGTTTCAAATCCCTCAGATAAAACTTGCATTTGCCCTGGAGTTTCGAATACACGCACCAAATTGTTTTTGACCTTGGTCAAGGTTCCAGTAGAGTTAGAAACAGTCAATGTAACCGTGTAAGTTCCGGGTGTGTTGTAGTAATGAACGGGGTTTTGATTCACCAAGGCATCTACACCGGATAAAGTTTCTCCATCACCAAAATTCCAAGTCCATGAAGTGGGGTAATTGTAGCTATTGTCATTAAAAACAATTGAATCACCAACGCATATAATGGTTCGATCCACATCAAAATCTGCAACGCAAAGCGCAGGATTTGCCACACCTGTTATTGCCAAATTGGAAGCTGTTATCAATTGATTGCGTTGAGCCACTGATGATGTAAGTGCTGCTCTCATTCGATCCGCTTGACCAAGTGTGAACATGCGTGAGCAATAACTGTACTCCATGTAATTTTGGACATTGTCCAAAGGGCTGCCGCATGAAGCTCCAGTCAAATTACATGTTGTCCAACCAATTGTAAGCGGGGTATCTTCAACATCATCATCCATATCGCAATTGGATGCAATAGCAGGTTCATTGCCATCACCCCAGGTATGCTTTAAATTCAACCAGTGACCAGACTCATGTGTCAAAGTTCTAGAACGTTGAACATTACTGGTTCCTATCGATCCCACATAATCTGAACGAACAACAATGCCGTCTGTCGTTGCACCCCAATTGCCTGCTACGTTGGGAGGAAGATTAGAATATCCTGCTGCACCATTGGCATTTTGAACAATCCAAATATTGAGATAATTGTTTCTGGGCCACATGATCAAATCCTTCACGCCCTGATCGCCAACCGTAGTTAAATCGCTCACTGTTCTTGTAATACCCGAGGTGCAATTTCCATCAGGATCTTTTGTTGCCAATTTGAATTCGATTCCAATATCTGCAACCAATTGATCAAAGGCATCCACCACAACAACCGTATCACTGTTTTGACGTCGAAAATCTCTATTTAAAATGGCCAAACCATCTAAAATTTGTTCGTCAGAAATATTCTCAGTCCCGTAATTGTGTACGACGTGAAATACAACAGGTATGGTGTATATCGTCATACCACCACCGCGTTGACTTGCCAATTCCAAAGTCCTTTCATTTAAATAACGCTCAGCGTCATCTCTAATGATTCGGTGCTCCGGATGAGCATTGAAATAATCATCCATTGCATGAGCCTGTCCACATGGAATCACATTTTGCGACCAAGTGAGCGTAGCTGAAAAAATGACCGCAACGGTCATCCAAATTCCTTTTCTCATTTCTGTTTTTTTGCAGGTCAACAAAAATATCTGAAATATGCCCTTGACAGACCATTTTTTTTGGTTAAAAGGGTTGTAAATTCGCGGACCTGAGTAAATCAAATATGGACCACATTAGAAATTTTTGCATCATTGCGCACATTGACCACGGAAAAAGTACCTTGGCAGATCGACTGTTACAAGTTACCAAGACCATTGATGACAGAAAGTTGGTGGCCCAAACCCTAGACGACATGGATTTGGAGAGGGAAAAAGGGATTACCATCAAAGCCCACGCTATTCAAATGTTGCATGAGCACAAAGGGAAAAAATTTGTTCTCAATTTGATTGACACTCCGGGACACGTTGACTTTAGTTATGAAGTATCACGTTCAATTGCCTCATGTGAAGGTGCACTTCTGATTGTAGACTGCACACAAGGGATACAAGCGCAAACCATTTCCAATCTTTATTTGGCGATGGAACATGACTTGACCATCATTCCCGTTTTAAACAAAATAGATTTGCCCAATGCAGAACCCGAATTGGTAAAAGACCAAGTGGTTGAGCTTTTGGGTTGTGAACGCGACGAGATTTTAATTGCTAGTGGTAAAACTGGACAAGGAGTTGATGCGATTTTGGAAGCCATTTGTGAACGAATACCAGCTCCAAAGGGAGATGTAGCCGCTCCATTGCAAGCCATGATTTTTGATTCGGTTTTTAATTCCTTCCGAGGTATTATTGCTTACTACCGCGTTTTAAATGGCACTCTCAAAAAGGGCGACAAAGTAAAATTCATGAGCAATGGCCGTGAATACTACGCTGATGAGATTGGTGTTTTGGGATTGGATTTGATGCCACGAACTGAGGTAAAGGCTGGAGATGTTGGATACATTATTTCGGGAATTAAAACAGCGTCAGAGGTAAAAGTTGGTGATACCATTACAACGATGGCCAACCCTTGTAAAGAAGCTGTAAAAGGATTTGAAGATGTTAAACCCATGGTATTTGCTGGAGTTTATCCCGTAGATACGGATGAATACGAAGAACTTCGTGCAAGCATGGAGAAGCTTCAATTGAATGATGCCTCTTTGGTTTTTGAACCTGAAAGTTCAGCAGCATTGGGATTTGGTTTCCGCTGCGGATTCTTGGGTATGTTGCACATGGAAATCATCCAAGAGCGTTTGGAGCGTGAGTTCAATATGACTGTTATTACAACAGTTCCCAACGTTAGCTACATTGCTTACATGAAGGATGGTACGAATCATGAAATTCACAACCCATCTGAACTTCCTGATCCCAATAAATTGGAATACGTAGAAGAGCCATACATCAAGGCACAGGTCATTACCAAATCAGAGTACATTGGTGCGATTATGACACTTTGCATTGAGAAGCGTGGCATGTTAACGAACCAGGTTTACCTGACATCGGATCGTATCGAACTGACTTTTGAAATGCCTTTGGCTGAAATTGTATTTGACTTTTATGATCGTTTGAAAACCATTTCAAAAGGATATGCATCATTTGACTACTTCCCAATTGGTATGCAGCAATCGGATTTGGTGAAGATGGATATTTTATTGAATGGCGATCAAGTGGATGCATTGAGTGCATTGATACACCGAGATCACGCATTTGATTTGGGTAAAAAGATTTGTGTCAAATTGCGCGAATTAATCCCAAGACAACAATTTGAAATAGCCTTGCAAGCCGCAATTGGCGCCAAGATTATTGCCCGTGAAACCATCAAAGCTTTGAGAAAAGACGTAACCGCAAAATGTTATGGTGGTGATATTTCTCGTAAGAGAAAGCTTTTAGAAAAGCAGAAAGAGGGTAAAAAGAGAATGCGTCAAGTAGGCTCCGTAGAAGTTCCGCAAGAAGCGTTTCTAGCAGTGTTGAAATTGAATTCATAATACTCACAACTTATTGATTGAAACAAATAAGCCTTCGGAAACGAGGGCTTATCTTTGTTCTATGATTTCTAAACCCCATCCCCGTAAGCTTTTCCTTTTGGATGCTTATGCATTGATATTCCGCGCCTATTACGCTTTTATTCGAAATCCCCGAATCAATTCAAAAGGATTGAATACCTCCGCCATGTTTGGTATGACCAACGTATTGTTGGACATCATGAAAAATGAAAAACCGAGTCATTTGGCTGTTGTATTTGATGCCCCTGCGCAGACGCTCCGTGAAATCGATTATGAAGCCTACAAAGCCAATCGCGAAGAAACGCCAGAAGATATCAAACTCAGTGTGCCCTATATCATGGACATTATTCGTGGATTTGGCATTCCCATTTTGATGAAGGAAGGATATGAAGCCGATGATGTTGTAGGAACGCTAGCAAAGGTTGCCGAGAAAGAAGGTTTCATCACTTACATGATGACCAGCGACAAAGATTATGGGCAATTGGTATCCGAAAACATTTTTGTCTACAAGCCCGGATACCAAGGAGGACCGGCAGAAATTCTAGGTATCCCTGAGGTGCTTCAAAAGTTCAATATCGATAGAATTGATCAGGTGGTTGATATACTGGGAATGATGGGAGATGCTGTTGATAATATCCCCGGGATTCCAGGAGTAGGAGAAAAAACCGCTCAAAAACTCTGCAAAGAATTTGGTTCGTTGGAAGGCCTTTTAGAAAACGCCCATCAATTGAAAGGCAAATTGAAAGAAAACGTCGAAAACTTTAAAGATCAAGCCATTCTCTCAAAAAAGCTTGCCACGATTCTATTGGATGCCCCTGTACCCTTTGATGAAAAAGATTTGGAATTGAAAGAATGGGACAAGGAGAAATTGAAATCCATTTTTGACGAGTTAGAATTTAAAACATTAAGCAAACGAATTTTAGGAGAAGAGCCTGCAGAACCCGTGCAGGGAGAATTGTTTGCTGTCGAGGGTACTGAAAATACCGTTGTCACTCCATACAAAACGATACTGGATGTTGAACATCAATATCATCTGATTGACTCAATAGAAGGTTGTCAAAATTTGGCACAACTTCTTGTTTCCGTTCCAAGTTTTTGTTTTGACACAGAAACTTCTGACCTAGATGTTTACGCTTGTAATCTTGTGGGTATTTCGTTTTCTGTAAAATCTGGCGAGGCATATTATGTTCATTTGCCCAATGATCGCGAAGCAGCTAAACAATGGCTTCATTGTTTCGACGATATCTTTAAAAATAACAATCAAACGCTTATTGGACACAATATCAAATTTGATTGGAAAGTTATGCGTCAGTATGGATTTGACATAAAAAACAAATTGTATGACACAATGATTGCCCACTATTTGCTTCATCCAGATAGCAAACATGGGATGGACGAAGTAGCGCAAAATCTATTGCACTATCAACCCATCAGCATTACAGAATTGATAGGCAAAAAAGGTAAATCACAAGGCAGCATGTCCGACTTAACTGCTGAAGAAATTAAAGACTACGCTTGTGAAGATGCGGATATCACATATCAAATTTTTGAAAAGACTGCCCCTGAGTTAAAAGAGCAAGGTCTTCAAGAACTTTTTGAAGATGTTGAGATTCCTCTAATCTCAATTTTGGCTGATATGGAATGGGAAGGCGTGAATATCGCAGTACCATTCCTGCAAGAATACAGTGATACACTCGCGCAAGATATTGCCGTTCTTGAGAAGCAAATTTTTGAAATCGCTGGCGAAACTTTCAATTTGGATTCGCCCAAGCAATTGGGACCCATACTTTTTGAGAAATTGAAAATTACCGATGAGATCAAAAAAACCAAAACAGGTCAATACAGCACTTCAGAAGATGTACTTTCCAAATATGCACACTCCCACCCCATTGTCAATTTGATTTTGGATTACCGAGAATTGAGAAAATTGAAGTCAACCTATGTGGATGCCATTCCTGCTTTGGTTCACGCAAATACAGGAAGACTGCATACATCTTTTATGCAGACAGTAGCTGCAACAGGAAGATTAAGCTCAAATAATCCCAACATTCAAAACATTCCGATCCGCACACCCAGAGGAAGAGAAATAAGAAAAGCGTTTGTGCCTCGCAATGAAGATTACACCATACTCTCAGCTGACTATTCGCAAATTGAATTGCGCGTAATTGCCAGTTTGAGTGAAGACAAGAACATGTGTGAGGCTTTCAATTCAGGTAAGGATATTCACCAGGCCACCGCGGCTAAAGTGTTCAATGTTCCGATAGAAGAAGTCACCAAAGAAATGCGAAGTAAAGCAAAGGCTGTGAACTTTGGAATTATTTATGGACAAGGTGCTTTTGGTTTGGCGCAAAATTTAGGCATCAGCAGAACCGAAGCCAAGGAGATCATTGATTCGTATTTCAAACAATTTTCAACACTCAAAAATTTCCAGGCCGATCAGATTGAAAGCGCCAAAGAGAAAGGCTATGTCGAAACCATTTTGCATCGCAAAAGACATTTGCCTGACATCAATAGTAGAAACGCAATCGTTCGTGGATTTGCAGAACGAAACGCCATCAATGCCCCTATTCAAGGGTCCGCGGCTGATATTATCAAACTTGCGATGATTAGAATTTTCAAGGCTTTCCAAGAAAATCACATTCAATCCAAAATGATACTTCAAGTACATGACGAATTGGTTTTTGACGTGCTGAAAAGCGAACAAGTACAGGTGCAACAGATTGTTCAGGACTGCATGGAGAACGCGTTTAAGATGAATGTTCCCTTGATTGCAGAATCAGGCCTTGGAGACAATTGGTTGGTAGCACATTAATCAGAATATCCAAATTGTTGGTAATTCAGTTTTTAGATTTACTCATGTGTGTTTTACTTTGTAACTAAAGCAAGAAGCTATGAATGTTTTGGTATTAGGATCCGGTGGAAGAGAGAACGCCATTTGTTGGAAGATTTCTCAAAGTTCACTCTTGAGAAGTTTGTTTATTGCTCCTGGAAACGGTGGGACACCGCGATTTGGCGAGAACGTTAATATGGATCCCACTGATTTCAAAGCCATCAAGAAATTTGTTTTGGAAAAAGAAATCAATATGGTGGTTGTCGGTCCTGAAATCCCATTGGTTGAAGGAATCGTTGATTTCTTCGAAAAAGACAAACACTTACAAAAGGTTTCTATAATCGGTCCCAATAAAACTTGCTCTCAATTGGAGGGCAGTAAGAAATTTGCCAAAGAGTTCATGATCAAGCATGGAATTCCAACAGCCAAATATGCTTCATTTGGATCTGAGCAAATCAAAGAAGCCCAAGCCTTCATTGACAACCTAAAAAAACCAATTGTACTCAAAGCAGATGGATTGGCAAGTGGTAAAGGTGTATTGATTTTAGATGATCATAAAAAAGCCAAAGACGAAGTAAAATCAATGTTGAGCGGCAAGGCTTTTGGCGATGCTGGAACCACTGTTGTTATTGAAGAATTTTTAAAAGGGATTGAGTGTTCAGCATTCATCATTACAGATGGAACATCGTACAAAGTATTACCCGAAGCCAAGGACTACAAGCGTATTGGGGAGGGTGATACCGGATTAAATACTGGCGGAATGGGTGCAATTTCACCCGTACCTTTTTGCACTCCTGAATTCAAAGATAAAATTGAAACTCAGATTATCATACCAACAATGAAGGGTTTGATTGCTGACGGCCTAAAGTACAAAGGGTTTATTTTCTTTGGTATCATGAAAGTGGGCAATGAGCCTTATGTAATTGAATACAATTGCCGATTGGGAGATCCTGAAACAGAGGCTATTTTACCACGATTAAAATCGGATTTGCTTAATTTGTTTGAAGGTGTTGCAACCGAAACTTTGGGTGAGTGCGATATGCACATTGACGAAAGAACTGCCGCTTGTGTAATGCTTGTTGCTGAAGGCTACCCTGGTGAATACGAAAAAGGAAAGGAGATCAAAGGATTTGAAGAAATTCAAGACAGTTTACTTTTCCACGCAGGAACCAAATTGAGCGGGAAAGAGCAAAAGCTTTTGACCAATGGAGGTCGTGTAATGGCTGTAACCTCATTGGCTCACCGTATGGATGATGCGATTTTTCAAAGCATGAAAAACGCCAATCAAATCAAGTATGCCGGAAAATATTTTAGAAAAGATATAGGTGAAGATTTAATGAAGTTTACGACAAAAAACTAAGCACTTCGTTTTCTTCGGATTACAATATTAAATATTGCCTGAAAAAACAATTTAACATCCGTCCAGTACGGATGTTTTTCTTTCATTTTCAAATATTCCATTTCAGCAGCAATGACATCGTCCTTGGATCCTTTTCTATTCAATGCTACATAGGGCGGAATGCATCCTGGCTTTTGTTTGAAACGCAATTGACGTAATTCATCGGGAATATCTTGATTGTATCTTGCACTAACGGGTCTAACGCCCAGAATCCGCATTTCTCCCTTGAGCACGTTAATCAATTGAGGCAATTCATCTACCCAATACTTTCTCATCCACTTGCCCCATGGCGTTAATCTAAAATCTTCTTTGGGTTTTCCTGATTCGGCATAACCATTTATTTTCAAAATGTAATCATGAAGAAACTCTGAATAGGGATACATCGTTCTAAACTTGTATACCCCAATCATTTTACCATCTTGCCCTAATCGTGGCATTTTATATATAGGCCCATAACTTGGCTTGGATTCCACATTAGGGGGCCCTGTTTTCACTACTTCAATGTACAAGTATCTTCCAAATCGATCTGAAGAAACGATATCAAATCCACTGGAAACCAATCTGCCCATCGCTTCTGCTTTGGAGATAATTCTTGATTGACCTTTTGTCAAGTAGAAATACAATTTCTTGGTACCCCATAATTTGGAAAGAACACGGTGGAATATAAATTCAAATATAAATATTGCGCCAAAAAACAACCAATTGTACTTATCTCGCAGCCTTAAATTTCTTGTCCCTAAGGTCTCTACACAACAAATCAACCTGCCCCCATTTTCTAACTTCTCATTTATTATATGAAGTGCTTGATTGATGTATCGATGCTTATTAAAAGGCTGCAGATTGACAATGCATGAAGGATTACCCTTGATAAATTCAAGGGCTATTAGACTACCGGTCTCAATAATCGTAACATCAGCGGCTTCTACATCACAACGATGAGAAACGAATGGAGGGAGGTTCTTTTCTAAGTCTTTCTTCTGCACAATTCCAATTGACTGGTATACTAGGGCGTAGTAACATTACATGTTGGTCCATATGGTTGATATGCGCCATTGGCAAAGCAAGATACTTCGATAGAGTACGTGGCACCAGCTTGAAAATTCCCTGCACCCAAATTGGTTAAATTAAAATAACGACGGTTGATATCGTAAACCTGATCAACAGCAACAGCCGTACCTCCACTCAACTTAACTACATGGAATCTATAGTTGGTTACACCATTGACAGAATTGGCATATATGTTTGTTCCTACAGCTGGCAATATAGCCCCACATTGAGAGGCTTGAACCTGGGTTGTAGCCGAAGGCGTACTCACATTACAAGCTGCTCCATAACTTGAATAAGTTCCGCCTAAATCAGTTGCAACTTGAATAGTATAGGTGGCGTTAAACTGAGCGGCACCAGCACTTAACTCTGAAAGATTAAAATATCTTCTTGGAACTATCAACTCTTCACTAACAGCGGTTCCACTGCCACCAGAAGTTTTGGTTACACTGAACTTATAGTTGGTAGCACCAGTAACTGTATTGGCATAAATAGGGGTTGTCAAAGTACTTAATGTTGCTCCACATTGGGAAGTTTGCAACACAGAACTTCCACTGGGAAATGTTACATTACAAGCAGCACTGTATGAATAGTAAGCCCCACCCCACTTGACTGCAACATCGACTGAATATGTCTGTCCTGGCTGCAAACCTGGAACATCAATGTATCTGAAACTTCTACTCGCAACGGCATACTCAATAGGCGCGCCACCGTTATTGAATCTGAATTTGTATTCCTCAACTCCTCCAATACCACGAGCATAAACTCTTGTTCCGAATGATGCTACAGTAGAGTTGCATTGATCAGCTTGAATATACGTTTCCGGATATGGATTTGTTGACACATTATATGCAGTACCATAATTACCCCAGTTTCCGCTTTTTTTCATTCGAACAGAAATCGCATAAGTTGTATTGTAAGCGTAACCGGCAAATTCCACGAAAGCGAATTTGGTCCCCGTCTTAACAATGGTAGCTGAAAAAGCGCCATTAACTATTCGAATTTGATAAGCTTCCACCCCTACACCCGCAACTACGCTTAACGAATCAAATTGCAAATTTTCAATGGTCGTATTGGCAAATGCCGGAGTAACTGTCGTAGTTCCTACGGAGCTCGAATTGGGAAGTGTAACCGTGCATGCGTCACCGTAGCTTCCAAAACCAGATCCGACATTCACAGCAACTTTAACTGTGTAGGTTGATCCATAAAAATAAGTTCCTGAAACAAACTCTGTAAATCGGAAAAAACGTCCTGTCTTGGTCAACAATGGCAAAGTATCTTGACCCGCACGATACACTAGAAAACGATATTGTGTAGCTCCAGAAACCGTCGTCGCATATAAATATGATGAAATAGAAGTCAACGTAATCCCGCAACTTGAAGGAATCAATTTGGTTGTCACTGCTGCAGGAGATGTCACCTCACAAGTGGCTCCATAATCACTGAATATTCCGTTGCTTCCCGTAGCAACAGAAACTGTATAGGTTGTAGAGTAATCATAATTGCCTGCGCCAAGTTCAGAGAGATTAAAATAATTACCTGATTCCGTTAAAATAAACTCACTTGCTCCATTTACTATTTTGAATCGGTACTGTGTTGCACCAGTTACTGAATTTGCAAAAATATTAGACGTCAAGCTTGGCAAAGTTGTATTGCAATAAGAAGCTGAAAGCGTGGTTGTTGGCAATGACGTTGTTGTAAAAGAACACACCGGTCCATCGGGATGGAATCCAACAGCATCAGTCAATTTATATGAAACCGTAACAGAGTAATTGGTGTTAAATTGATAACCTGCAACTTCCAACATATTAAAATATCTAACTGCTTTAATTACCTCTACTGCAGGGTTTACACCATCAGAAACAGTGAACCTATATTGCGTTGCTCCGTATACACTTGAAGCATACAGATTGGTACCCATTGATGCCAAGGTTGTTCCGCAATAACTCGCCAATAGTGTATTGGCAACTGGCAACGGTGATGTTACGTTACAGCTTGCGCCATAAGCTCCAAAACCAGCACCGGTATCCACCGCAACTGAAACTTGATAAGTCACACCATAATCAAACCCAGCAACATTTTGAAATCGAAAAGCGCGAGAAGCTGAAATTACCTCCAACGTTGTCGCTCCATTTACCAATTGAAATTTATATTGGGTGGCTCCTACAACAGCATCAGCATATATGTATGTAGATACGGAAGCGATAGTTGTACCACATTGGGAAACTTGAATCTGAGTAGACTGTGCCCAAATCATTGAACCCAATAACATGGCGAAAATTGCCAATAAAAATCTCAAGTGTTTCATAAGCCTCGGTATAAAGTTTCTATATACCAAAGATACGCATTTCACTCAAAATGGTTACACCTGAAAAAAGAGTTTACAATCTATTAAAAAACGGAGAGGTAAACGTTTTCCAATTTACTAGCAACTTTGGATGACGACAGCCTTTCCATGGCAATTCGACCATTGGAATGTCGCAATCCGCTCCCCAAAACTTGATCTATCCTCTCCGCCAAATCTTTGGGGTCAAATGAAATAATCCAAGCCCCATCCACTCCTGATGTCAACTCCTCCACATCACCCACCGCAGTTGAAATAACACATTTATTCATGCTCAAAGCTTCTTTGATGGCATTTGGGGACCCCTCCCTGAAGCTGGTCATGACAACCAAATCAGATGCCGCATAATATTGCCTTACCTCCTCTTTGGACAACCCTCTCATCTCATGTACTTCTACATCTGTCCGATTCAGGAGTACAATCGCATCTTCAAGTAACTGAAAATTTTTCTCAATCCTAGAACGGTTGGAAGGAAATACAATATGGTATTTATTAGTGTCCCAGGTTAATTTCCGCTTGACCTCTTCTGATTCTAAAGGGGAAAAAAAATCCATGTCTACTCCGTTAGGGATGACAAGTGCCTCCTCTATTCCAATCAAATGCTTCATTTGCTCTGTTTTGACAATTACTTTCTTCCAAAACAATCTTGAAAACAAAACGATAATTCTCCTTCGCCAACTATTGGCAATGACGTCGCTTCCCATCAATGAAACCACAACAGGTGCAGAGAATGTGAGCGCACAAACAAAGGCTGTCAATGAATAATGTGCATGGATAATATCTATATGATTGCGTTTGACCGCGGAACGAATTCGGAAAAAACTTTTTAGATATGCAAAGATTCCATTGCCATCCAATACCAACGCATGTAAACTGACTCTTTGAAGATTTTTTAATGACTCCAATTGATTACCAACAACAGGCTTAAAATCTCCCTTGCCATTTCCTCTGGCAACCCATAAAACGCTTAGCCCCTTTGATCCCATAAGAGTTTTGCATGTTGAGCCCGCAATTCATAACTCTCCAATCGATTAAAATCCCCTGCGTCAAAAGTCCACTCACCGTTGATTTTAATATATCGTCCAGGTACATTATTGATGGCCATTTGATATGGATCTGATTGTCCAAAAAAAGTCTGAATCTCGTTTACCAAATATCCACCTTCAGTTTCAAATACATCCAAGCAAGCGCTTATCAAACCCGTTCTTTCTGTGATTTCTTCGATAAAATTCAATAACGATTTAGGCATGTCTTCATACCCCTTTAGCAGTGTTCCACTCGACATATTATCAACCGCCAACTTCTTGTGGCCAAAATAAGACTCACCCATTCGTACACAACGCCACTCAAATGTATGCGGTACAAACGCTTGAACAAAAACCATGTCGCGCTGAATCTCTGCTTTGGAAATTTTGTATTCCTTCATGCGCTGCTTGATAAATTGAGGATTTTGCAACACCTTGTTTATCTTCTTCAATAGGTTTCCCTTCAACCATTTTGGACCAGACTTGTATTTTACACCGACGCCAAAGGCCTCATTGCAATAATCTTTGTACTGCGAAACGTCTTTTAGAATGCGCACTCCACTGCCTGATGCGCCAATATTCGTTTTTACGACACACGGAAAATTTAAATTGGATATCTCACCCAAAGCCTCATCTAAATCAAAAAAGACTTTGGTCTTGGGATGAGGAATAGCATTTACCATTAACCAATCTCGTAACAGTTTTTTGTTCTCATAAAGAAACAACTCCTGCATTGGAGGATATATCATCCAACCTGAATTGTGAGACAAAGCCCAAATTTTTTCGTCATAAATACGCTTCAACCATTGCGATCTGCCCGAGGCGGTAGCGAATATGATTCCACCCTTCAAATCCATCAAATCCCACCAATCCTTTTCAGAGAAAGCGCTCTTTACTGTAACACGAGACCCGGGAAAAGCAACCTCAATGGCAGACAACCACAACTGAAAGTTACGGTCTGATTCACTTTTGAGGATGATGATATTGGGAACCATTTCTAATTCTACAAATTTTGTCGTATTGCAAATATACCATGACCATGCGCGAAAAAGTCAACCAAGATTTCTCGACACGAGGCAATGGAGCATTTACCAACTCATTCCTCAAATGAAGAATATCCTCCTTGGAATAGAATGGAATCTTTACACGCTCGGCCGCCGTTAAAAACTCCAGATACATCTGTCGCCATTCCTCGGTGTATGTGAAAGATGAAGGATATTTCTTCCTTTCAAAAACAAAATGCAATGCTTTGTGAATGGACCAGTATAGACTTCCTCTTAAAAATACACGTGGCGTATACTCACCTTTCTTTCCAAATGCAACATTTCCCCAACTTGGCATAAGCGCATCTTGGATACGAATATTCCATTCGTACAACCTCCATCTTTTCAACAAATTTTTGGTAGCGTGATCTTGGAAAAAGAAGGAGTACTTAGAATGAAATAATCTCTCGATAAAATCAATATCCATCATAAACGGATAAGGTCGCCCACCTGAGTTAGCAGCCAGCTCCAAATCTTGAGCGTGGTGCAAAACCCCTATTTCAAACATCCAAATAAACTGAAGTTCCTTTTCATCTCTAGCACTATTGACCAAAGATTGTAATCTATCAACCTCTTCCGCTAAATCTTTAATCTCAAGCGAAGCACTACAATCTTTAAATACAATCTCTGCGATGGATTGATTCAACTTCATGATAGTAACCCATTTCGGAAAAACCAAACCATCCGGATATAGCCCCATCAACCACTCTCCTCCCATATAACCTGCCCAATACCATGGTGAATCCTTTTTATTCATCACAAAATTCAATGCATGTCCACGTAGTGCTCGATGTGGACTTATATAATATGAATCCGTATCCACACATGATAGAACTTGGTCCCTCCACTGTTCTTTCAAACCAAGAACCGGCGGTATAACATGGTGAATTCTAGCCGCGTCAGCCAACTGCGAAGCAAATATTGCATCTTTGGAATCTGGCACGCCATATGTCATTCCTACCACATGCTTACCAAAATGCTTCAATAATGCAAGTCCGGTTCTTGCATCCTTTCCTCCAGTCAATGTTATCACATGATGGGCATTTTTGGCAAACTTTTCCATACTTGGAAAAACCTGTTTCCAAATACCAACAAAATCCAATGGACGGCAATTTTCATCAATTTGAAAGCTCTTCAATTGGGAATATTCAAAATAATAATCCCTGCGGAACTTCTCATGAGAAAGAACCACTTGGATTCCAGATCTTGATTTCTTGACCTCGCCAAGAATCGTAATCTCTCCGATATCCCTGTGAAAATATTGTCGTGATAACAATGCCGACTCATTCCAAGTTATACTTTCCAAAATGGACACCAAGCTATCAAACGAATTGGAAATTTGATTTTCATCTTTGGTCCAATAAATTTTCGATAAACCCAAAGTGTCATTTAATACAATCCAGCTTTCATCAAAGAAAGCTACGATGCTAAAATAACCTTTGACATGGTCTTTCCATTTCAAACCAAATTTCTGCCACAATAACGAGATGAGTTCTGCAGTGGAGTTATATTCCAAATCTTCTGAGCATCTTGGCAGTATGTAGCCTTCTAATAGAAAAAATCCGAAAGAAGTACGGATGATAGACTCGTCGGAATTAGCATAAAAATGGATGCCTTTTGCTGAATGTATCAGCGAAAAATCACCGAGCTTATTCTGTTCAATTGGCGATCGAGATAAAAGCCATTTAGATATCATCTGACTTTCTGAAATATTTCCTCAGTCTCCAAAAAACCCTTTAGCCTTTTTCCGGTTGAATCAAACTTAGGAAACTCAATAGGCTCTCTGATTCCTGAATTAGAGCAGATCTCATAATTCTTAAAAATTGTTGTATCTCTGAATCGGTAATTGGCACTTCTAACAACCAGCCACCCACCAATCTTCAAATACGCATCCAGCTCAACAATCATTTTTTCATAAGAGGCAAACGGATAAATCGTGGACAAATCCTCAGCATATTCTGCTTCAGGATTTTTGCATAACACAGACAACGCAAAAATCACATCAAAAGGCCCCTCATCACTGATTTGCTTAGGTATGCTATCGATGAATTTTATTTTACTATCCGAATTGCTTTCAATAGCCTTCTTTCTGCTTTCGGCATTGATTTCTGCGCCAACGATTCTTGAACTCGGAAAATACTTTCGAAGCGATTGACATTCTTCACCAGTTGAACTACCAAAGGATAAAATAGAAATGTCTCTACCTGCTCCGGTCATTTCCGATAGTGCTGAAAACAAATCTGGGTGTCTATCAAAAAAGGTCGTAGAAGCTGTTTGGATAATACGCGCTGCTGGCTGATTAAATTTCCAGCCCATCCATTTGTACTTCAACCGCTTCAGGAAAAAATACAAACCTTTAAATTTTGGTAGCACCTTATTCAACTTCATTTCCGCTATTCACCTGATTTAATACTTCTCAAAAACATGCTCCAAAAACTAGTACCAAACATTGAAGTTTGATGCGAAATTCTACAGCTTTGTTTTTCAAAGATACTAAACAGTTTTTTAAAGCTCGAAGTTGAATATTTGATTTTTCCCCAAAACCAATGCCTTTTGGACCAATAGGAAAAATTCCAAGGGCTTATGGACACATGATGGGACCATGATTCTCTAGTACTATAGTAGTAGAAACTTAATCCATCCTGCTCACTTGTTTTCGCCTGAACAACCAAACCTTTTTTTGTCTTCTTGAACAATGAACACCATTGATCACGCTTCCAGAAATTTCCAAAAACGTATCCGCCTAATCCATGAAACACGACACAGTCATTATCCTTTCGCATCGGCTGAACCACATGAGCATGATGCCCAAGAATTATACGACCTCCCCAAAGTGCAATATCCTCTGCTATCTTCTGTTGATAGGGCGCCACATAATGTGAATAGTCTTCTCCCCAATGCATACTAACCCAAACATCAAACCCTCTGGATTTCCAAGACTCTATTAAGGTTTTTGCCTTTCTTTCTTCCCAAACATTTATTAGGACATCCGTGATATCTTTATTCTTAATGTTTGTCCCTGAATGAACAAAACCCATTATTGCTACATTTCTTCCATTCCATTCCAAAACCATAGGTTCACAATGTTCAGGTGATATACCTGCCCCGGTATGCTTGATATTCAGTCTGTCCAACATGGCAATTGTTGCAGTCAAGCCCTCCTTTCCTGAATCAAGAATATGATTATTGGCCAAGTTGATATGTGTAACTCCCAATTGTGCCAAACCCCTTTCCATAATTTCCTCATCACCAAAATGGACAGGATTGAAAGGAGCTTTGGTGATTGGAATTTCAAGATTTGCAAACAAGAAATCCTCTCTGCTCATCAAGCTTCTGATCGGCTGTGAAATGGAACTTAAATCTTCTAAACGGATATCACCGCTAAGCGCAAGATCTCCCATGAAGAAAAATGATTTATGGCTTGTTTCTGGGTGCGACATATCCTATTAAACTTCCCAAATATAACATCACCATGCCACGGGGCTCTATTGAAGTGATGGTTCCTGAAAAACCATTCACCACAATTGCAACAATTATCGCAGAGCCAATGGCCAAGTTTCTTTTATTGGTAGTGGTTGCCTTAAGAAATGCCTTGCTGTACAGCTCCCTAATTATGGAAAAATAAGTAAACGCAAATATCAAAATACCCAATATTCCAGCTCCACTTAACAATGACATATAATCGGTATGAAACATACGATTGATGTTGTAATGTTCTCGTTCATTGAACAAATCAGCCCCAAAAATTTGCTGTGACAAGTCCGCATTCTCCCATTGACTGATAACAAACTGGTATTCTAAATAACGACCTTGCTTTTCAAGATTTTCTTCTGATTCCAAATGAATAGCTTCAGATCTAATTTCCAAATTTTCCATTACCCTATTCCAGTAAAATGGGGAAAGTGCCAATAAAACGAAGAAAACCACCAATACATTTTTAAAATTTCGAATGCGATTGGGGGCAAGAATCAAAAAAGTCAAGCCCCCCAAAGCAAATCCCAAAATAGCTCCCCGCTTCAAAGCCAAACCCAAGAATATGATTCCAAAAATCAGCGCAACATAAAACAACCAAATCCATCTTTTATTTACTACCCTATCAGCTATCAACTCCTGATAAATGATTGGAGACATCAATAGGATAACAGAAATATTTTTAGCCAAATTCACACCGCCACCACCAAAAAAAGTATCTTCCGAACTTCCCTTGTAACCCGTCTCTCCCAATCCAAAAGCGTTGGCGATCATGAAATCTAGAAAAAACACAATCATGGACACAAGAATTATTTTGTTCCACCGCTGAAAAGTTCCTGGAATGTGGGCATAGTAATAGCCTACAACAAACAAAAAGGTACTGATGTATATTTTAAAATAAACATTGTAAGTTGTAGTGTAATTGGATGAGAACAATCCCATTATTCCCAAGTAAATTAAAAAATACATGGCCCACTTCAACGCGAAATTCTGCCAAACAAATCTTTTGAAAAAAAAGTAAATTGAAAATGCGCCAATAATTACAGTTCTAATAATTCCAGGATTGATGGCTCCGGTAAAGTAAGGCGTTAATACAGTTGCGACAACATTGAGAAGTGGCAGAAGTATGATAAAATTGTACTCCGTATTCGAAGTAAACAAATCCCTCAATTGTGCTACTCCTCTTGTACTCATATGGCTACATTCAAAATTGACATTTGTCGACCAGCATGCACGCTCAACCATTTCATCAACTGCGGTTGAATTGCAATTTCTTTGCTGTCATCTAATATCTGCCAATATTCAGCAATCATATCGCCTTGACTCATTTTACTCAAGTGATAGGCTCCTGAAGAATAGAATGTGGCAACTTTTCTTGGCAAATCATCCCAATTTCTCATCTCCCATTCAACCGGACCATCTAGGCTTAAGTATTCTACATCATGAGATTTCCTTTTCAAATGTGATGCACGATGTGTCACGATCTTGAACTCCAATCCTTCTTCTTGATAATGGGAAATGATCTTTCCAATGGCACAGTCATAATCCTTTTGCGAAAGGATGCCCAATTCGACAAGTGGTTGTTCCAAAAAATATACAACCGCATCGTTGTATTTCTTGCCTACAAAACTTTTTGAGATTAATCCAAAATTATTGGTTACCGATTGGTTAAAATGAGACAAAGGGTAAACGGAAAAGAAATTCAAATTACTCAACTCAATCTTAGGAATACCCAATATCCACTGCTCCAATCTCCCTCTCCAACCCTTTGAAGTCTTTGGCGTCCATGTTTTTTCATCCCTCAACTGAAGGTCCCAATTTACAGTACCTAAACCATCGTCCATGGCATACAAATCACCTATATCCCTCCATGCATCTGCCAATGAACAACAACCGTAATGGTGAATATTACCAATCATAAGCGCATCACCTTGCTGAGCACTCTTAAGCACAAGACGAATAAAATCTCGCTTTGCCAAAATACTTCTAAACACATTCCATTTCCCTGAACCCTTTGGATGATAAACCAATTTATCCCAAGATTCATCAGCCATTGATAAAACTTGTTTCTGGTAATTCAATGAATCAGAAAAAACAACCAATTGGAACTGAGAAAATGAATTACTATAAAAATGACGAGCCTCTATGGCATTGATCATTTGTGTTGGATTGGCGACTAACAAAAAAAGCTTTCTCACGTGTTTAGTTTTTTTCGTAGGATCAAAATACCGTGAAAGATATTCAATATCTCAGCCATCATTGCTGACACCGAAACAATCATCAACCAATTCCAAGTCATCATGTAAGACAAACCAATTCCCAAACCCAAAAAGACAAAACGCATGATAATCAATTGATGCAATTCACTGTGTGCCTTAATACTGGTAATGGTAAGTTGGAAAATTGAATTTACACTATACAAAACGCCTGCCCAAAGTGCTACGATGGCCACATCAGATGACTGAGCATACTTTGGAAAAAAATGATCAAATACATATGGGATTGCAAAAGACAAAGGCAATGCAATCAGAGACATTGTTCCAAATATCATCCATGACCAACGAAATGAAGATTGTATTACTTCATGCACTTGGCCCGACTCACCATACTTGAATGACATTTTAGGAAATAGAATTCTATTGAGTAGACCAGGCAAATTCAAAATAGCGGTGTTCACATTTTGAGCGGGTGCATACAACCCCACTGTAAATGGATTCGCAAAAATCACCAATGCCAAACGAGGAAAAGACTTGGAAACGGTGCTCAAATAATTCCAGATATACAAATGAAATCCAACCTTAACCATTTCTTTCAAGTTAGAAAAATTCCACTTGTATTGCACTTTAAAAGGTCGATACCACCAATAACCCAAGTACAACAGCAGCGACAAAATGGTTTGATAAAATATATACCCCCCAATGTTTCCATAATAAATCATGGGTATTAACAGTACATACCCCAAAGCAATGATGAATTGAACCTTACCAACTTTTTCAAAGCTGTTGGAAGTCCTGAAAGTAGCGCCAATAAAATTGGTATGGATACTTATGGCGCCGTTAACTGCTGCCAATACCAGCTGCAAGCAAAAGTCCCATTTGTACCAATTCATCATCCAAAAGAACAGTCCGACACCCAAAGACAAAACGACGAAGGTCCAACTCAAGGCTTCTGTAAAAAAACCAACTGAAGAAAGAAACCGCATGGCCTTTTCTTCTTCATTTTTACCCAACAAATAGGGCAGCTCTCTGTTGATTGCACTTGTTGTTCCTAAAGTCAAAATACTTAAGTAAGTACTCATCAATAGCAATGATTGCCATTGGCCCAAGGCAGCAGGATCTATCCAACGAAGAACCAAAAATCCGACGATAACTTGCATGAACGTGCGGAACAATCCACTCGCCACATAAATCATGGAGGACTTTTGCTTTTTAATTGTCGCTATCATGGGGATTCCCCTTAATTTTTCAAATCAACAAATCTTTATTGGGAAGCTTTTGCTGATTTATCGTCGTCAAAATCATCTCCGTAGTATCCGGAGTAGGTGTATGAACTGGTATATCGATAATCACCATAAACGTAGTAATAACCAAATCCCTTGGTGCGTACACCGTTAAAGACCACATTGATATCACGAATTCCCAACTTCAACAATCGCTCTAGCGCCTCTTTGAAAACATACTTTGGCGTGTGATTCTGACGTGTTACAAACAACACCGTATCCTCATGACTCAACATGGTTTCCGCGTCGGAAACCAATGCCAAAGGCGCAGTATCAACTATGATGATGTCGTACTTTTCTTTTAAATCCTTGAATAAATCTTGAAGCAAATCAGAGTTGAGCAATTCACTCGGATTATAAGGCAAAGGCCCAGCCGGCATGATAAACAAATTCTCATGATCAACAGGAACAATGCAATCATCGATGGATTCAGTACCAGTCAAAAAACTTGACAATCCTTTTTGATTGCTGATGTTAAAGGTCTTGTGTAATTGAGGTTTCCTCAAATCTGCCCCTAGAATGAGGGTTCTTTTTCCCATTAACCCAAACGCTATCCCCAAATTGGTCGAAACAAAACTCTTTCCTTCTTGCGGAATAGCCGAACAAACAAAAATAACTTGACTCTTTTTCTGGTTCAACACATACATCATTCGTGTTCGAATAGAGCGAATAGACTCTGCAATGGGTGATCTATCTAACTTGGAAAGTAAAAAAGATCCCTTTGTATTGTTGTACAATATTTGAGAAACCACTGATAATCCTGTCAATCGCTCAATCTCAAATTTAGATGCAATCCTTCCACGCAACCAATCGTATAAGTACATGGCTACATAAGGAAGCAATAAAGCCAACAAAATGGAAATCATAAAGACCATATTCCTTTTGGGCGAGATGGAACGCATGCTGCCATATGGTTGCTCCAAAACACGCAAATTGGAGTCCTCTGAGGCCAAGGCAATGGCTACTTCTTCTCGCTTTTGAAGTAGGAAAGTGAATATTGAACTTTTGATTTCTTGTTGTCGCGTAATCTCGGTTAAACTCTTTTCTTGACTCGGAACCTTGGCTAACTCTTGGACACGAAGTTCAATTTCTGATTGAATGGTCCTTCTTGAAGCACGAATATTTCTTTCCATTCCAACAACCAAATCGCTGATTTGCTTCCTCAATGATTCCAATTCTTCTTGGAGCATTTGCAAGCTCATATCCTTGTTGCCCAAAGTTTTCTTGTCACGAGCATATTTCAGTTCCTTCTCATGCAATTGATTAAGCAAACCATTCAAATTGGGATCATTCAACCCCAAAACAGATGGGCTCGTAAACATTACATTTCCTTTGGAATCCAAATATTTTTTCACTTCACCCAAAATGGACAACTGAATATCATTGTCCAACAATGCAATTTTTTGATTTTGTAGCATGGTCAAATTATGACCTGACTGCGCTTTGAAATCTACGATACTATGTTCCGTTTTGTAGCCCTCCACATCAGTCTCTACACTGTCCAATTGCTTGGCCAATAAATTCAATCGATCCTCGATAAATTGAAGCGTTCCATTGCCCAAAACTTTTTTCTCTTTGACATCTTGCTTGACGTATTGATCAACCAATGATTTCAAAAACGCCTTAGCAGTGAGATAGTTGGGGTAAACGAATCGCATGTCCACTATAGCGCTTTGCTTATTCTTTTGTGTTAACTCCAATCTCGTCATGCATTCTGAAATGGAAGTTTCAAAATCGGCTACTTGAAGAAAATAAGTGTAATTCTTAAACTCCGTACCTACTGGCTTATGGAACTCTACTTTAAATGGCAAATTGGCAATCATTACCACTGTGGTATCATTCAAGTTTACCACTTGATTCAACACCTTAAGTTCTTCTTTCTGCCAGTCTATCTCAACTTTGAATTTTCCCCTTTGATTAAAATTCTCTTTACTCAATGGAATCAATTGTATGGGAAAATCCACCCCCATCAAAACGTCCTTGGAACGGTTGTCCTTGAACCACCTCACACGAAGGTTCAACTCATCTACTACCTCTCCTATGATTCCACGAGATTTTAAAATCTCCAATTCGTTCTCAATAATTTTTTCTGTATTGAACATCTCCACCTGGATCATATCCCGATCCGATGAAACTGCATCTTGTTCATTTTTGATCAAGATTTTTCCCTTTACTTCAAAAACAGGATTGGTCGTTTTGATGATGAAAAATGCAATGAGTACACCGATGATTAGCGACCCTAAATAAAGCGGCCAATACGGTAAAACTATCTTGCCAATTTTTAGATCAATGCCCGACGACCCTTGCAATTGATCTTGTGGAACTTCTAAGGGATCCTTACTCATTACTTAAAGTTGATCATGATTAAAATTGCCAAAGTAGCTGCAGAGGCTATCGTTGGCCACACTTGAAGGAATACACTTCCGTTGTTTACACGTACCCGATTGGGCTCAACGTACACTATATCCCCTGACTGCAAATAAAAAAACTCATCACTAAAAGACCCCTTTTTGGTCAAATCTATTCTGTGAACTTTCTTGCCTTGATCAGTTTGTCTAACAACCATCACGTTGTTTCGCTTTCCATTGATGGTCATATCCCCTGCAAATCCAAGCGCTTGAAACACATCCACTCGTGCATATGGAATGTTGTAGGTTCCAGGCATATTTACCTCTCCCAAAACAGTGATATGAAAATTGAGAATTCTAATGGTAACTACAGGATCAATCAAATAGTCTTTCAGTTTCATTTCAACCTCCGACTTGATTTCAGCCAAAGATTTTCCAATTACATTTATTTTTCCAATGCGAAGAATATCAATGGTGCCATCTTTATCTACCGTATATCCAACCACGGGATCCACTTGACTTCCCTTTACATTACTCGCCATTTTGGAGGAGGAAAAATTGGCCAAATTGTACGCTTCAACTGCCTCAACATTGCTCGCATTGATAAACAAATACAATTGATCTCCCCATTGAACTACAGTTTGTAGGTTCCTATCACTTTTTGAAGTCAGCTCTTCATTGCCGCTGTCATTCCAATACACCACTTCTTGAGGCGTTCTGCAAGAAGATATCAATAGAATTGTCAAAAACGCAAGAACGATGCTGCGCAATGAACGAGTAAAATTATGAATGGCTTTCATGCTTTGGGAAATTGGTCCCTAAGCAAATTTAATATATTCCGCGGCTTTCTCAGCCATATACCAATCCCAATCCGTATCTATGTCAATCGAGCGATTTTCTGGCATTTCATAACCCACCACTTTATTGAAGTTTGAAAGGTCATCTTTCAGTAAACTCAGAACATTAATGACATAGACAGCTCCATTGATGCAGAATACAGGTGGTGTCGATTGCCTTGTTGTAAAAAGATGCGATTTTACTTTCTTCAAAAGGCCCTCTTCATTGTATTCCATCACCACAGAATACGGATTCTGTTTACATGGGTACACCGTCATCACCATGTCTACATCTGCCTCATTCATTCTTCCCATTGCCCCTTTGATATCCTCCTCCCTTCTCAACGGAGACGTGGGCTGCAGCAATACCACCCGATCTACTTTAACACCAAAATTGGCCTCATATTTCTGTATTTCATAGAGCAGGACTTCACGCATGGTCGTATTGGACATCGCAATTTCCTCAGGTCTCGGAGTCACATCTGTCCAACCACATTTCTTGGCAATCGAAAGTACCTCCTCGCAATTGGTACTCACCACAATATCTTGAAGTTCAAAAACACCAAGTGCCTGCTCCATCGTATGCTGAACCAGTGGCTTACCCATGAAATTCTTATAGTTTTTACCCGGCAAACCCTGTGAGCCGGCCCTAGCTGGAATGATTGCAATGGTCTTCATACTAAAAACTCAAATTTTCAATATCTCTTTGGGCACGAACATAGTCCTCCTGGCGGCCGATATCCAACCAATATCCCTGGTGTCTATGTATACCCACTTTGGCGCCTGAATCAATCATTTTTTGAATCAAATCCGTTGCGTCAAAATGACCCTTCGGAATTTCTGAAAGCCACTTTCTTCGAATCAAATACATTCCACCATTGGCCTCATAGGTATAGGTAGGCTTCTCTCTAAAGGACTTTACCGCATCATGCTCTGTCTCAAGGATTGCGTATGGCACATCAACCATGTATGGAATTGTCAATATACTTAGGTCATGCTTGCTGTCTATGAAATCAGAAAACCACTGCTCATAATCCACATTGGTCAGCAAGTCTGAATTGGCGATTAAAATAAAATCATGTTGCCAATTTTCTATCAATGAAACAGAACCAATGGTTCCCATGGCATCAGCCTCAAGTACAAATGTCAATTGCACGCCCAATCTATGCCCATCAAGAAAATAGGACTGAATTCTTTCCGCCAAATAATTAACAGATAAGAAAAAATGATTCATTCCAAATGATTTCAATCGTTCCAAATGGTGCTCAATAATGGGTTTTCCTGCCAAAGGCAACATCGGTTTTGGGGTGTCATTGGTCAAAGGTCTCAGACGCATTCCCTTCCCGCCGGCCATCAATACAACATCAATGGGGAGATATGATTTTTGCAATCGAAAATTAATGACATCGACGATTTTCATACCCTCGTTCTCCAGAATAGGAATGACCCGGTAATTCTTCGCTCTGTATTCCTGGAGTAAGGCCAAATCAATCTGGCCTTTTCTATAAAAACGCGGATTGGCTTGAATAATGGTCTCTACTTTATCATCTATAGATGCACCTTTGAGCAATCCCCTTCTAACATCGCCATCGGTAAGACTCCCAAGCAATTCGTCTTGCTCATTGCAAACAAATAAAATTGCATCAGAGGCCAATTCGTTCAATCGCTCCAACGCATTTCTTATAGGGGTTCCTATTGATATTAAATGTCTATTATAATCCATGTAAAGCATCAAAATTGTCTTTTAGTATATCTAGTATTTGATTGGATGTAGATCCATCTCCGTACAAATTTTTTCCTTGATATCGTTCCTTTGAAATACCCTTCCAATGCTTGAAAATTTCAGTGTGTTCAAATGGAACATCCTGAACATTGGCGTTTCTAGAACGACCTTTTTGTCGATCACCCAAATTCAACACCCATGCTCCCATAGTTGCTGACTCTACTATGCCACTGGATGTATTGCCTATCATAGCTGAACAATTTTTCATCGCCGTGTAATATCCTTGAATGCCCAAATGCGCATGGCACTTCACCTGAGTAGGAAATTGGTTGGCTATTGAAATGAACATACTACGCCACATCTCCGACTCTGCATCTGCATTGGGCAGTGTAATCAACCATTGGGCTGTGTCTTCATTCAAAGCTTTTTTTAGAAATAATTCCATCTCCGATACATGATGCGCATTGTCTTCAATACGCATTGTTTCAGGATGAACTGTAACCAAATAAAATGGCATATTCAAATCAATTCCCCATCGGTCTATAAATGTTGTGGCATCTACATTAACATGTTGATGCAATTGCTCAATGGCCAATGAACCGACGTGGGCTATAATTTGATCGTGATAAGGCTTTTTCAATTGTGCAACTCTTTCAGCACTTTTTGGCTCCGTCGTAAAATGAAATTGAGCAATCAGTGAAATGATGTCTCGATACATTTGATCTGTTGCACCATCCGTAACATCTCCTCCGCATAAATGCGCAATTGGAATTCGAAATGGGACTGAAGCCAACAAAGCCGCAGCCATTTCATAACGATCACCCAATGCAAATAGCAAATCAAAATCGTGGTTTTTCTCCCAAAAAGATGCAAACACATTAGCTGTTGCTGCGTAAGAATGAGCAACAGAAACTACACTGTGACCATCCAATTCAACTGGCACTTCGTGTACCGGTATTTCTAATAATCTAATTTCTGAAACCGTGTTACCATGGTCCACCATGAGGTGAGAACCTGTTGCAATAATCTCCAATTCAATTTGACCAATCGCTTTCAATTTCTGAATCATCGGAATGCAAATTCCGAAATCAGCGCGGGATGTTGTCAACCAAGCAATTCTCATTTGAACATCTCCCAATTCAATTTTTCTCCCTCACTTACTTTGCGCAACAATTGCTTACCTATCAGCTCATCCCAATGCATGGGACTGATTCCATCACCGGGTCTCAATGCAATCAAATCATTTGATTGAATGACTGTACCTTCCTCCAAATCTCTGCATGCATGAACACTTCGTCGCGCTATTGCTATGTTCTTGCTTTCGGAATGAGAAGGTTCTTTAACACCAGAACCAAGCATCATCTTCTCCACATTTCTAATCCCTGAAACCATCGCCTTGAGCTGATCAGGATTCAAAGAAGCAACGTGATCCGGTCCTTCCATGTCCTGACTCAATGTAAAGTGTTTCTCAATGCATACCGCCCCCAGAGCAACTGCCGCCAATGGAGCTTCAATTCCCAAAGTGTGGTCAGAATACCCAATTCTTACCCCAAATTCATTTTGAATTTGCAACATTGCTTTCAGGTTTACATCCTCCATGGGCGTTGGGTATTCTGTATTGCAGTGAAGTACAATAATATCCTCACGCTTCAGACCTCCATTCAAAAGCACCTCCAAAGTATCCTTGACCTCTTCCAAAGTGCACATACCTGTTGAGATAATAACAGGGACATTTTTGGTTGCAATAAAACGCAAAAAAGGCAAATTGGTCATTTCACCAGATGGTATTTTGATGTAGCCAGGTTTCCATTGCAAGAGCATATCAACCGAATCATTGTCAAATCCCGTTGAGAAAAATCGAATTCCCTTTTCCTCACAGCGTTTAAGCAGAGAGGGGTACCAATCCAATGGAATCTCCAACTTCTTGATCATCTCCCACTGCGATCCATCTTGATTCATATTGGCCTTTTGATACTCAGCCATTTCAGCTTTGGCACTAACAACCAACTCCGTTTTAAAAGTTTGAAACTTAACCAAGTCAGCGCCGGCGTCTGCAGCGGCGTCTATAAGCTTCAAAGCATTTTCCAACTCACCATTGTGATTGACTCCAGCTTCTGCGATAATGATAACAGGTGTATTGCTCATTTTCAATTTCATCTTTTTCTTGTACTACTCGGCAAATTAACCAAGTGCTTGTATACCCATTCTGTCTGAAATAAATCACCTCTTGGAGCATCCTTATATATATCTAACATATGCATGGGTCGCCACGCAGGACGGACCATTATCCCCAACTCCACCGCCCTTTTCAAGAAAGCTTCCTTGTATTCATGACTATCAAAAATCAAAGAATTCAACCAATAATTACTCAATTTGAAATTGCCTTCTGTAACAAATCGAAATTGCGGAGTGAACTCTTCAAAAAACCTTGCATACTCCGAGGCAAGGTTTCTCTTGTCCGCCAAAATATCATCCAGATACTCCAACTGTGCGCAGAGTAAGGCCGCATTCAAGTTGGGACAACGATAATTGTATCCCACCTGGTCATGAATGAACTCATAGGGATGTGGAAGTTTGGCTTGCGTTGTCAAGTGCTTGGCTCTCTTTGCAAGTTCTTCGTCATCGGTCAAAATAACACCACCACCACCTGCAGTTATAGTTTTATTTCCATTAAAACTCATGACACCCAGTTTGCCCCAAGTTCCGGTATGCTTCCCTTTGTAAAAAGAACCCAAAGATTCCGCAGCATCTTCGATCAATGGAATTCCCCATTTTTCGCACCATTTGGCAATAAGTTCAATTTCACATGGCATTCCAAAGCTATGCATCGGCACTACTGCGGCCATTCTTCTGTTTGTGGGAACATGAAAAACACCATCTGCTCGCTTTTCAAGATCAGACTCCAATATCAAAAGCGATTGGATATTCATCCCCAAACTATCCTCATCAATATCCACAAAATATGGAGAAGCGCCTGTGTATTGAATTGCGTTAGCTGTGGCAATAAAAGAGAAACTTTGTGTAATGACCAAATCATTCTTTGTAACACCAACCAACTGCAAAGCAACATGCAGAGCCGCTGTTCCATTAACTGTAGCCACCGCGAAATGAGCACCTGTGTATTTGGCCAAATCCCGCTCCATGCGATTCACAAAGGGCCCCACAGATGAAACCATGGTGGTGTCAATACATTCCTCCAAATATTCTTTTTCTCGTCCACTAAATCTCGGAACGTGAAGCCCTATAGGTTGCTCATCGGGATATTGTGATCGTATAAATTGAAATATTTTTTCCATATCCCTTACATTTTTGAATCTAGATACTTCCCCTTTTCTTCATGCTCAAATTCAGGTAAAACGGCCTTGAATAAATCCACCATTCCATCTTTACTCCAATTCGATGATGACTTCCAACTTTGCAAACCGTGTAAAAATTCTTGCAGTGCGTCACTGCTTACCGCAGAGTTATTTTTCACTATACCCAATTGCTTAAATCGATTCCAATCTACCACCTCATCACTCCTAAAAAATTCTTCAAAGTCTTTCTCCCCTGTGGTATCACTTGGCGCAAAGTAACACGGCCATTCGTTGTGGGAAACCTGTTCACAAAGTGTTCTTGCCTCATCCTCTGAATTTGCAAGCCTGGGGACTTTTCCTTGTTCCTTCAAAAAAGAAACAGCGATATCGGAGAATTTAGACAAATGAAGATCTTCTGAAAGTTTAGGAAAGAAAATGTCATTTCCCTCTCCCAAAATACAAGAAAACAAACAAAGCAATCCTGCTTCCTCGGGGGTTACAAAATATCTACGGACATCATTGGGCGCAACGATTGGTTGCTTTTTCATCATCCGCTGCGAAAATCCGTGTAACAACGAACCATCTGAAAAAGCTACGTTCGCAAAGCGCGCCGTAGAAATTGAAATTGATTTTGACTTCTCGAACAAAAAAAGCTCCATGATTCGCTTGGATGCGCCCATCATGTTCACTGGATTTGCAGCCTTGTCCGTAGAAACACAAAAATATTTCTTTACACCATTTCTTATCGACCAATCAACCGTCTTAATGGTATTCAATACATTCACCTGAACCATACGCATTAGCGTGAATGGATCTTTTTCACTGCGCACGTGCTTTAATGCGGAAAGATTCAAAACGTAATCAAACCCATTTTCTTCTTCACAATACTGATCAAATTCTGCGGATTGAATATCCAAAGCAAAAGTCCTAAAGTCCCCATTGATATATCCTAAGGAACTTCTTACATCTCTAACCAACTCCACCAAATTATTCTCACTGATATCCACCACATGAAGCTTCAATGGCTTCCTTTTGAATAATTCCTTGACAACAGCTTGACCTATAGATCCTGCACCTCCCAAAACCAAAAATCGAGACTTGCCTACCTCGGTAGAAAGTGCATCTTCCCATTGAAGAACATCCTCATCAAAAAGCATTCGATTCCGTCCTATGATTTGCCCAATATTCATACGTGTAAATGTACTGATTTATTGACTTTCCCGCATGCGATATACCACCACAATTACAATGAATCTGTGTATTAAATTGAGTATTTTAGCCACAAACTTGAAACATGAATTTGAACCTCGCTCAACAACCCGGAATCATCGTCATGGGCGGTCATGTTCAAGCGTTGGGTATCATTCGAATTCTAGGAAAAAAGAATATTCCTTCTTTGGTTATAGACGATACGTCGCTCAACATTTCGAGATTTTCTAGGTTTTGCAGTCGGTTTGTACGGTGTCAACCTGAAAATTGGGAGATAACTTTCCAAAATTGGATCAAGAATAATGAGTATTCCAATTGGATTGTTTTTCCAACACATGATTCTCATGTTGAATTCCTGAGTCAAAACAAATCATGGTTGACCCCTCATTTTACGGTCAGCTCCGACGACTGGGAACGAGTGAGCATTTTTTATGATAAAACGAAATCATATGAGATGTGCCAAGAATTGGAAATCCCCATGGCAACTACATATTGCCTTTTGAAACAAAATGATTTAAATCAAATACAAATCAACTTTCCTTGCATCATCAAGCCCAGTGTGATGCACCATTTTTACAGCAGACTTAAAAAGAAAGTATTGGTCTGTAATGACCGGGCTGATTTAATCAATCAATTCAAATTGGCAAGCACTATCATTCCGGAAGAAGAAATTATCGTTCAGTCGATTATTCAAGGGGATAGTTCATCTCAATTCTCAGTGGGCGTTTTTGCCATTGATGGTGAAATCATGGCACAGCTAAGTGCGTGCAGAATGCGTCAACATCCTATTGATTTTGGAAATGCAACAACCTATGCTGAAACAGTTGAAATTCCTGAAATCATTGCTTACGCCCAAAAAATCATGGCGCATACTTCTTTTACAGGAATGTGCGAAATTGAATTTAAAAGAGATCAGTTTGACAATCAATACAAGTTTTTAGAAGTCAATCCAAGAACTTGGAAATGGCATGCCATTGCGGAAAAAGCTGAAGTCCCATTTCTCGAAATGTTCTATCAGCATTTGATCGGAAATACAATCACCCCTCGTCTTCAGTTTAAACGAGCCAGTTTTTTTCACTCCCTCACAGATTGGCCCATCCGACTCAAACTATGGAGAATGGGGAAAAAGTATGCATTTCGAAAAATTGAACCCTGCCAACATGCTGTTTGGTCATGGAGTGATCCATTACCCTGGATAGTAGAAAAGATACTCTTGCCTTATTTGATCTTGAAAAGATAATTGCATGAAGAAAAAAAGAATTTTCATCGAGGTCAATCACCCAGGACAAGTTCACTTGATCAAAAATGTATACCACGAGCTAAAAGCCAATGGTCACCTCATTTGGATTGCGTGTAAAAACGAACCCATCATTTGTCAACTGCTGAATAGTTACAACATTCCTTTCATCAACCTCGGCAACAAAGGGAATGGAAAGTGGGGTAAATTATTTAAGCAAATTATTTTTGATTTAATCGCATTGTTTCATGTTTTAAAAAACAGATGTGCCATCGGCGTTGGCAGTTCTATCACCAACGATCATCTTGACTTAATACTCCCATGGTTTCATGCCTTGCACCTGAGTGATGATGACGAAAGTGCGGTTCCTCTAATCGCCAAATTTTCTTATCCTTATACAACAAAAATCCTCGCACCATCGCCTATTCAAATTCCCTCTTTTGAGGAAAAATTGGTACGATACAACAGCTACCATGAATTGGCTTACCTGCACAAAAATCGTTTTTCTCCTGACCCTTCGGTTCTAAAATTGATGGGTATCCAAGAAGGAGAAATATTTTTTGTTTTGCGATTTGTTGCATTAAAAGGTCATCACGATGAAGGTCATCGCGGAATCAATCTAGAACAAAAAAGGGCGCTCATTCAACTCCTTTTGCGATACGGTAAGGTTTTTATCACGTCTGAGAAACCCATTGAAGAAGAATTTGATTCCCTGCGTTTATCGGTATCTCCCGAAAACATCCACTCTCTGCTCTATTATGCCAGCGCCTTTTTTGGCGATAGCCAAACGATGACAACAGAAGCGGCATTATTGGGGACTCCCGCCATGAAATGCAATACATTCTCCGGGCGTCTTTCCATTCCAAATGAAATTGAAACAAAATACAATCTTTGTCACTCATTTCAACCAGAAAATTTCAATGAAATGATTCATCTTGCAGAAGAATGGATGCCCAAAATATCAGAGGTAAAAAAACAATGGCAACTTAAGCGGGATAGACTAATGGAAGACAAATTAGATTTGACATTATTTCTTACAGATTACATTCAAAATTTTTAGTCATGCGCGATTTCACCATACGTCAATACATCTCTCTGCTCGATCAACTCAAACAATCCGGAGGAACTTTTCAGACTGTATCTGAATATGCAACTACGCCAGCGCAACAAGCCATTATTTTACGGCATGACATTGATGACCGAAAAGAACATGCACGCACATTTGCCCAATTGCAAAATGAAAGAGGTATAAAAGGAACCTATTATTTTAGAGTTGTTCCAGAGAGCTTTGATCATGAATTGATTCAAGAAATTGAATCCCTCGGTCATGAAATCGGGTACCACTATGAGGATATGGATTTCGCAAAGGGCAGTAGAAATGAGGCGTATAGACTGTTTCAAATTCACTTGGAAAAACTACGTGCAATAGCCACAATCCAAACCATCTGCATGCACGGAAGTCCCAGAAGTGAATATGACAACAAAGACGTTTGGAAAGATTTTTCCTACCGAAATCACGAAATCATTGCCGAACCTTATTTGGATTTCAATTTTGATGTTTTGTTTTATTTGACGGATACCGGAAGAATGTGGGATGGAAAAAAATTCAGCATCCGTGATGAAATCGCTACTTCAAAAACATGGCCACGATTTCATTCAACTTCAGATATAATCCTTGCAATCAACAACAAAAAACTGCCCTTACCAGTAATGCTTAATTTCCACCCGCAACGATGGACTGACAATAGATTACTATGGACCAAAGAGTTGATTTTCCAATCTTTAAAAAATCAAATCAAGAAATGGAGAAAGAACAGATCTAAATGATGTCCTCCATCTTTCCAATTACATCAAAACCAACATCTTTGAGCACAAGCTCCTTTCGCACATGCAAGACATCGGCTTGAACCATTTCTGAAATCATTTCAGACAAAGTATACTTGGGTTCCCAATTGAGAACTGTTCTAGCCTTGGTTGCGTCGCCTATCAATAACTCCACCTCAGTTGGTCGGAAATAATACGGATCCACTACCACCAACACATCGCCCACTTGAACAGGAGCTTCTTTTCCTGTTATGCGAACAAACTTATCATGATCTATGGACGCAATTCTGCCTTTCTCATTGACACCATTCTCCATAAATTCCAATTGAATTCCAACCTCTAAAAAAGATTCCAAAACAAAATCTCTAACCCTTGTCGTCTTTCCTGTCGCGATAACGTAATCGTCGGGTGCATCTTGCTGAAGAATCAAATACATCGCCTCAACATAGTCTTTGGCATGTCCCCAATCCCTTTGCGCATCCAAGTTTCCAAGGGACAAAACCTTTTGCAATCCCAAAGAGATATTGGCTACAGCCCTGGTAATTTTACGCGTAACAAAAGTTTCGCCGCGCAAGGGAGATTCATGGTTGAATAGTATTCCATTACTCGCGTGCATACCGTATGCTTCACGGTAATTTACAGTCATCCAATAGGCATAAAGTTTGGCAACAGCATATGGTGAACGAGGATAAAATGGGGTTCGTTCACTTTGCGGAACCTCCTGAACCAATCCATACAACTCAGATGTAGAGGCCTGATAAATTCTTGTTTTGTCTTTTAAACCCAACATCTTAACGGCGTCTAAAATTCGCAAAGTACCCAAACCATCAGCGTTTCCCGTATACTCGGGCATATCAAAACTTACCTTTACATGTGACATAGCAGCCAAATTGTAAATCTCATCAGGCTGAATTTCTTGGATGTAACGAATGATATTGCTTGAATCTGTAAGATCGCCATAGAAGTAGTGAAATCTAGCATCCTCCTCTTGTCTGTCCTTGGCAAACAAACCGTCAATACGTGCGGTGTTAAAGATGGAAGACCTTCTTTTCATTCCCCACACTTCGTAACCTTTATCGAGCAATAGCTCCGCCAAGTAGGCACCATCTTGACCTGTAATACCTGTAATGAGTGCTTTTTTCATAATGGAAAATATTAATGCTATCCCTGAGAGTAATTCTCAATGTACCAATCTATGGCCTCTTCCAACCCACGCTTAAAATCATGGGAGGGCTTATAATTCAATAAAGATTTTGCTTTTTCAATGGATGCCCATGAATGAGGTATATCTCCTACTCTTTCTGGACCATATACAACGGCCTTGGGAATGAAACTTCCTTGACGTTCAGAAAACAAGTTTCTCATTACATCAAGCATTTCATTTAAACTCGTTTGAGCACCATATGCCACATTAAAAACTTGACCATCCAATTCGTCACCTTCAGCATGAAGAGCACACTCGTTGGCCAATAAGACATTGTCGATGTAAGTAAAATCTCTAGAATGATCACCACTGCCATTGATAACAATTTCCTCATTCTTTAAAAAAGACAATACAAATTTGGGAATCACTGCAGCATATGCTCCTGCCGGATCTTGACGCCTTCCAAAAACATTGAAATAACGCAATCCTACCACAGACATTCCATAAAGCTTTGCAAAGACATCGGCGTACAACTCATTAACCAGTTTGGTTACAGCATAAGGTGATAATGGTTTACCGATTTGATCTTCCACCTTGGGAAGAGCCGTTGAATCACCATAAGTACTTGAACTAGCAGCGTACACCATTCTTAGAACTCCAGCGTCTCTAGCCGCAGTGAGTACATTTAGAAATCCTGAAATATTGACAGAATTGGTTTGGATAGGATCGTTAATCGATCTGGGAACGCTTCCCAATGCGGCTTGATGTAAAACAAATTGACATCCCGATACAGCCTTGGCACAGATGTCCAAGTCTCTGATATCGCCCTCAATCCAGGTGAAATTTTCTAACTTCAGAAAAGGTTCGATGTTCTGAAACTTTCCTGTAGAAAGGTTATCCAAACAAACCACTTCGTAGTTTTTGGATAGAAAATACTCTACTAAATTAGAACCGATGAAACCCGCACCGCCTGTAATCAATAGCCTAGGACCCAGACCAGTGCTGCCCATCTTCAAAGAATGAATCAAATAATCGTTCCTTCTTTTTTAGCCTTAGCTGTGAACGACTTTTGCATTCTCAACCACAACCAAAGACCAAAAAAACCACCAATGATGCAAATGGTATTCATGGGTGTCAATGATGGAACCAAAACATGCTTGAAAAGCCATTGAGCAACATCCACGATAGGGGCTAGTATAGTTTGTAAGTTCATTCTCCTAGAATTTTAGCAAAAATAAACAACATTGCTAAAATTCAAAGGAATACTTCTCATTTTTGCAGTCATGATTTTGCGCACGCTTACCCAAAATTCGCTGTTACTGTTAATTGCTTATCCCATTACCATCCTGCTTATTCTATTTTCAGGAGTTGATGAAATTTCATGGCATTGGACACAGGCATCAGGCAATTGGAATTGGGGATGGTTTACCGTGCTATTTACTCTGATTTTGATCAGCGCCTTCCTACTAAACAACTTGTACAATAGAAACGAATTGTACGCTCAACCTTCCTATTTATCTGGATGGATATATGCGGTTGGAGCATCCATCGCCGTTGTTCAATTCCCGCAATTGCAATATTGGCTAGGTGAATTCGTCTTCATATTGTCGTGTCATTTCTTGTTTCAAATCTTTCGTCAAAAACGCGTATATCACCTGATTTTACTATCTAGTCTGTTCGCTGGGATTGCATTTCTGTTGAATCCATTGTATATTTTCCTACCCGTCATCGTTCTAATTGGTATCAATCTTACCCGTCCATTTTCGGTGAGAGAAACGATGCTGCTTCTTATCGGCTTCTGCCTTCCTTGGATCTATCTTTCCTGCTACCAATATGCGATGGGGAACTCGGAATTTTGGTCACTTGATTCAAACATTGGACTGCAACAATCAGTTCGTCCTTTGCAGCATCAATTTCAATTTTGGCTCTTCACTGCAATTATTATCCTCGGAATTTTTGGGGTTCTTCACAAGGACGATCGCCAGACCAACAAAACACAACAGAGTAAAAATATCATTTTACTCCTGGTTCTTTCATCCTCCATTGTCAATATTGGTTGGTCATTTTGGAATAGTCCTCTACAAATTTCTTTGTACACCGTGCCATGGATGCTCATTTGGGGACACTACTGGACCCACTATAGAACAAGCCTTCTTGCTCCCATTTTCTTCTATTTGTGGATCATTACCAGTATCCTTGTTTTTTTCCATTGGTTGTGACCCAAGTGTAAATTTCAATCGTACTTTTGCACAAAACTTATCATTATGAAATTCGGTGTTGTAGTATTTCCTGGTAGCAATTGCGATGAAGATTTGGTATATACTTTAGGGGATATTTTAAGTCAAGAAGTTGTCAAATTGTGGCACAAAGACACCGACATCCAAGGGTGTGATTTCATCATGGTTCCTGGCGGATTTTCATATGGCGACTATCTCAGAAGTGGCGCCATTGCACGTTTCTCGCCAATAATGAACGAAGTAATTGCTCACGCCAATCGCGGTGGATATGTTATGGGAATTTGCAATGGTTTCCAAATATTAACAGAAGCCAAACTTCTTCCTGGAGCCCTTTTGCACAATACTTCTAGAAAATTCATCTGTAAAAATGTCCATTTGAAGGCTGACAACAACAGCAGCCTACTTACTCAAGGATTATCTCTTGAAACGACATTTAAAGTTCCAATCGCCCATGGTGAAGGAAACTTTTTTGCATCAGCTGATGAAATCAAAAAAATCGAAGACAACGGTCAGGTTCTTTTCCGTTATTGTGATGAATTGGGCAATGTAACCGCAGAAAGCAATCCAAATGGTGCTCTAAATAATATTGCCGGGGTTTGTAATTCCACAAAAAATGTATTTGGTATGATGCCTCATCCTGAAAGAGCCTCTGATTTTGAATTGACGAATACCGATGGTCGATTGATTTTTGAATCTCTACTCTCGTCGCTTCCAGCCTAAGTTTTGTTAAATTTTTGATTTTAACTTTTCGAACATTCTGTTTAATGTTTGAGAACTTTAATTTGCACAAAATCTTAGAAAAATGAGAAATGTCAGTTTATTTATCATCTGCCTTTTAAGCGGATTATTGTCTTGGGGGCAATCTCAAGATTGCGTGAACGCGGAATTGAGTAATGCGAACATCTCCAATTGGACCGTCGTTTATGCCGATACATGGAACGAACTTGCCAATGCCAACACCAATGGAAATAATTCATTCTGTTTACCTAATGGATGTTTCTATCTGTATGGTTATGTTGACCCTGCTATAGTCGCTCAAGGGGTAAGTATCAATACATCGGGTCAATCAATTCCTTTGGAGATTCAATATTCAGACAGTTCAGGTTATACCATTGGATTTTTCTCTTGGAATGCTATTATAGGTTGTACTGAACCAAGTGCTTGTAACTTCAATCCGGCAGCCACATGTTCGGACTATTCGCTTTGTGACTACAGCTGTTTGGGCTGTACCGACCCTGCGGCGTCCAACTTCAATGCGCAGGCAACAACCAATAATGGAACATGTTGCTACTCAGAATGGTTGAATATTCAATCCAATGACAGCGTAATTTTTAATATTTACAACGGTCTTCAACAGTTTATCGCATACGGAGACAACTACTCAGGCCAACCAACTGGATTTTGCTATGCCCCCGGTTGCTACCAAGTGTACATTCAAAGCTTCGATGGTTCACCTGTCTCTTTTGACTGGGTTAACAACCAAAATGAAATTGTACTTCAAGGGGAGTTGCCCCAAGGATGGTGGGCCAACTTCAGCTACGACAACAACAGCATAGCTGGATGTACGCAAGTAGGCGCTTGCAATTACAATCCCAACGCCAATTGTGACGATGGAACTTGCGATTACTATTCATGCCAAGGTTGTACAGATTCTTTGGCAAGCAACTTCAATCCTGACGCCACCATTGATAATGGGACATGTTGCTATGGAAACACGTTGCAGGTTGACGTTCCCAATACTGTATATTGGTATTATTGGAATGAATCATACTCCTACTCAGGTTATGGAAATCAGGCCTTTTGTGTCGAACCCGGTTGCGGAACTTTCTATGCTTACGGAAACAACAATACTCCATTCGATTTTGTTTTAACTTACAACGGAAATGATGTGGTTCTATCCGGTAATTCATGGGATACAACCAATGAATGGGATGATCAAGCCACCATTCACACACCTATATCCATTGGTGAAATAAGCAGTGGATGCATTCTTCCATACGCCTGTAATTATGATCCACAAGCCAACTGCGGTGATTACAGCCTTTGTGACTTCTCTTGTCAAGGATGCACAGATTCTACAGCCTTCAACTTCAACCCAGATGCCACCATTGACAACGGTACTTGCTGTACAACCAATTACTATGAAATTACTGCTACAAGTCAAGGGGGAATGGTTTCGTGGAGCGCGTTGGACGGATACGGTATTCAAGTGGGCTCCACAGATTTCTCTACAGAAACTGCAGGATTCTGTGTTCCATCATCTTGTGTAACAATTTATGCTGGTGATTTATTGGGCATGCCATTCTCAATGGAAATTAAAAAGAATGGAACCGTTGTTTACAGTAACAATAACATTACTGAATACAATTTTTATTGGAGTGATGACAACAACCAAATTATCGGTTGCGGCGATCCCACTGCCTGTAACTACAATCCCGAAGCAACTTGTTTTGTCTACAACATTTGTGATTACTCTTGTTTAGGTTGCACAGACCCAAGTGCAATCAACTTCAATCCCGATGCAACTGTAGACAATGGAACATGCTGCAATGCTGAAAATTGGAATACCATTTCTGCTAGTGGGGCATTCTACTTTGTTGCCAACACTGCCGATTATTACCAATACAGTTACGGATCTTATCCAGAAAATTCAGGGTTTTGTATCAACTCCGATTGCTTCCAATTCACCGCTTATAGCCTTACCGGTGAAGAAATTCAAATTTCTTTAAGCAATGACAGTCTAGACAACTACGCAACTGTAACCACAAATCCATACTTGGGATACAATACTGAATCGATTGGAATTTCTCAAACTCCTGGATGTTTGGACCCCAATGCATGTAACTACAACCCCAATGCTACTTGTGATGCAGGTAATTGCATGTATTACTGCGGTGGTTGTATGGATCCATCAGCAATCAATTTTGACGATGAAGTAACATTTGATGATGGTACTTGTTACTACCAAGTGGAAATGCCCATTGTTGGTATGCAAATGGTTCCAGACACTGAAAACGATCAGTTTTATGTCATGATGAATCTCACCGAAATGGGGAATGCATATCCATTCATTGTTACCAACACCCAGAACAATGACTTAAAAATGGTCAACGAATTGGGATCCGAAATGATGGGACCCTATCCTTGTGGTGATAGCGTTCAGTTTGAAATTCACGCCATGGGTTACAACATGAATACTTTGATGAGCTCATCCATTTACAAAATGGATTGTAACGCAACTACTACCATGGAAATTGAGCTAACCAATTGGTCTGTATTCCCAAATCCAGCTCAATCGCAATTCCAAATTTCCGGCTTGCAAGATAACGATCGCGTTACAGTATTTGATATGCAAGGACAGTTGATTGAAACATGGACCAATGTATCCAACAGTAATATGACAATCAATACTGAAAATTGGTCATCCGGACTTTACAACGTGCAAGTACAAAACGGAAACAAAACTTCGCAAACCAAATTGCAAGTTGTGCACTAGACCAAAAAAAAAGAGACATAAAAAAAGGGGCTTTCGCCCCTTTTTTGTTTTACAATAAGTCCTCTGAAACTTGATTGGGCAAAGTTACCTTTAACAATGGTTCCTGCTCCATGGCTCGTTTAATCGCGAAAATCGCCTCTTCATTGCGGGCCCAGCTTCTTCTGGCTATTCCATTGTTCACATCCCAATGCAACATACGTTTCAAACGAACGCTTGCTTGAGCTGAACCATCCAACAACATTCCAAATCCACCATTCATCACTTCGCCCCAACCTACTCCACCACCATTGTGTAAGCTCACCCATGTAGCACCTCTGAAGGCATCACCAACGAAATTGTGTACCGCCATATCTGCTGTAAATCTAGAACCATCATAAATATTAGATGTCTCTCTGTATGGTGAATCTGTACCACTCACATCGTGGTGATCACGACCCAACACAACAGGACCAATTTCTCCATTGGCAATGGCATCATTGAATGCTTGAGCAATGGCCATTCTACCTTGTGCATCCGCATACAATATTCGAGCTTGTGAGCCCACTACCAATTTATTTTTTCCAGCCTCTTGTATCCAACGGATATTATCGGCCATCTGCTGTTGAATTTCAATTGGCGAATTGGCTTTTAGCTCTGTCAATACGCGCTCTGCGATGCGGTCTGTTTTTTCTAAATCCTCGGCTGTTCCTGAGCAACATACCCATCTAAAAGGACCAAAACCATAATCGAAACACATTGGCCCCAAAATATCTTGTACATAACTCGGATAAGAAAATGCAACGCCATCGATTGTTCTACTAAACAACTTAGAACCGGGTGTAGCTAAGACATCTGCACCTGCTCTTGATGCCTCCAATAGAAATGCATTGCCGTAATCAAAAAAGTACATGCCGCGCTCAGCGTGGGCATTGATTGCAGCTGCGTGTCTGCGCAAAGTTTTCTGAACTTCCTCTTTGAACTTCTCTGGATTATTGGCCATCATGTCGTTGGCTTCGTCAAAAGAAATTCCGGCGGGGTAATATCCACCGGCCCAAGGATTGTGCAAAGAAGTTTGATCACTTCCCAAATCTACTTGAACGTTTTGCTTGAGCAATTCTTCCCAAACCTCCACAATATTTCCGACATAAGCAAAGCTCACCACTTCTCCACTTGCCTTGGCTTTATTGGCCTTCTCTACAACAACAGCGGCATCCGTTTCAATAACATCTACCCAACCTTGTTCATGGCGCTTGTATGCAGCCTTGGGATTTACCTCGGCAGTGATAGATACGCATCCTGCAATATTCGAAGCCTTGGGCTGAGCGCCAGACATACCTCCTAAACCAGCTGTTACAAACAACAAACCTTTACCAGGTAAATCATAAACTTGATTGTCTCCTCTTTGATTGCGCAACATCCTCGCAGCATTCATCACTGTGATGGTTGTACCATGAACAATACCTTGAGGACCGATATACATGTATGATCCAGCTGTCATTTGCCCATACTGCGTTACACCCAAGGCGTTGAACCTTTCCCAATCATCAGGCTTGCTGTAGTTGGGGATCATCATTCCGTTTGTTACCACTACTCTTGGCGCCTCGGGATGTGAAGGAAATAAGCCCATAGGATGGCCACTGTACATCACCAAAGTTTGGTCATCTGTCATTTCAGACAGATACTTCATCACCAAACGATATTGCGCCCAGTTCTGAAAAACCGCTCCATTGCCTCCGTATGTAATCAATTCATGTGGATGCTGTGCCACGGCAGGATCCAAATTATTTTGAATCATCAACATGATGGCTGCAGCCTGTTTGCTTTTGGCCGGATACCAATGAATGGGTCTGGCCTTAATCACTCCCGAAGGACGGTAACGATGCATGTAAATCCTTCCAGTATCTTCCAATTCCTGCTTAAACTCTCCAATCAACTCACCATGCAATTGGGAAGGAAAATATCTTAACGCATTGCGCAACGCCAATTTTTTCTCAGCCTCGTTCAATATATCTTTTCTCTTGGGAGCGTGACTCACTTGATCATCCCATTGCGGTGCTGTCGGAAGTGTGTTGGGGATTCCCTCTAAGATTTGATTTTGAAATTCAATTTTCGTCATATCCATGACACAAAGGTAAACGTTGTTGACCTAAACGTGCACTAACTTTGCACCATGGAAAACAAGAAAATCCCAACTTCTGTATATGCAGAAATGACCCCTAACCCCATGACCATGAAATTTGTCGCGGACAGAATTCTCATCGGCGGAGGTCTGCAGGTAGAATACAAGAATTCAGCTGAGGCCAAGGGCTCTTCTCCTTTGGCTGAGGAACTGTTTCATTTTCCTTTTGTAAAAAGTGTTTTTATCAGTAGCAATTACGTTACCATCACGCGTGATGAAAGTTTGGATTGGGATATGATTGTCATGCAACTGCGTGAATACATCAGAGAATGGCTAATGGACAATGAAATTGCAGTCTCTACGGTTCCTGCAGAGCTCATGACCAGAGCAGAGCGTCCTGAAACCGCCGCATCTACCGCAGTGCCTTCAGCCAATATTTCCAGTCTTCCTGCCTCTGAATTTGATGAGGAAATTATTTATCTCTTGAATGAGTTTGTTAGACCCGCTGTAGAACAGGATGGTGGAGCCATCGATTTTGTTGGATACGACAACAAAAAAGTGTACGTGAATATGCGTGGCGCTTGTTCGGGATGTCCTTCATCAACAGCAACATTGAAAGGTGGTATCGAAAATTTATTAAAAGCAAAATTGCCGGACGCAGTTGAAGAGGTAATTGCACAAAGCGTGTAACATGCGCGTGTACTTGATTCATGGATTTCTTGAGAATCCCAAGATGTGGGACTTCACATCTCAGCTTGATGTAGCGTTTACTCGCCTATCACTTCCTGGACATGGAGATTGGATCGAAAGACCATGCCCAGGTTCTATGGAAGAAATTGCCCAGGAAATCTTGGCTCAAATCAACACAAATGAGCCATACGGTATCATTGGTCATTCCATGGGCGGATACCTCTTGGGTGAGTTGATTCATCAGGGGGCTCGACCCCAATGGATAGGTCTATTTCACTCTAAGTTGAGCGAAGATGAGCCCTCAAAAAAAGAACAACGATTGCGCGCGATTGACTTGGTTGTAGAGAACAAAAATCTGTATATCCGTACGATGATTTCAAATTTGTTTCCTGAAGCTTTTAAAGTCAAAAAGTATCACATAATCGATGAATTGGTGAGAGACGCGTTTCAAATTGAAACTACTACCATTCAACAATGTCAACGTGCCATGATGAATCGCAAAGGTCATTTGAAATGGGTTGAATCATTGCAAATTCCTGTGCATTACTTTGGAGGTTCAATGGACACATCTGTTACACAAAAAGACATTGAGCAAGAGCACAAGCAATTCAGCCTAGCTCAGGTTAAGCAGGTTGACGGAATAGGACACATGGGGCAATGGGAATGTCCTGAAATTGCGTTGGAATGGATACAGAGCCTAATCAAAAACAACAATGACATTAATCCTTCATTGATTCAAGGGCATTGAAAATTCGATAACCAACAGACTTAGTAACTTCGCAGAATGAAAGCTTTGGATTTTTTGACAAAAACCCCAACGGGCAAATGGGCCATCATTTTCATTGCATTTGGTCTTGGAATATCCCTGTCGTACATCAGTCTTTTTGGGTTTGGTTACACCACAAATGACTTGATCAATTTATTCAACTCGCCATCACCAGCTGATGGACTTGCGTTGGGATGGGCCAATGCTCTTCAGCAATTGGGAATGTTCGGATTCACTTGGCTTCTACTGAAAAGTCAATTCAACTCTTTCCAATCAGCGAATGAGTCAAGAAAGACATTGCCATTAACCTTGATGATTGGTTGCTTTTGGCTCGTATTGTCGTACGGTTTTATTGAATTTTTGGGCGTCTTGAATCAAATGCTTCTTGGCCTAAACTCCGATTTTCAGAATTGGGCTCACCTCAGAGAGCTAAGCGGCTTAAAAGTTCAAACTGCCCTACTCGCCAACAATCACGGCTGGCCTTTGTTGCAGGTGGTTTTTTTGATGGCCGTTGTGCCCGGAATCTTTGAGGAGCTGTTCTTCAGGTCCATTCTACTTCGATGGAAACTTTCTGTGATGCATCCCATATGGGCCATCACGCTCAATGGCTTCATTTTCTCATTTATTCATTTTCAATTTGAAGGCTTTCTCGCCCGTTGGTTATTGGGAATAATGTTAGGCTGGACATACTGGAAGACAGGCAAAATATGGATCAGCATAGGCATGCACATCTTAAATAACGCCCTGAGTATTTTCCTATATGTCTTCGTTTATCAGGAAATGAACTTTAGTCCCGACCATTGGATACATCACCCTGTCTCAATTTTATTCTCTATGCTGTTTTTTATTGGAGGATGGAAGGCTATTGACTATCTTTGGCGCCCCAAAGGCATATACTCATGAATGACATGGTCAAAATAATAGCAGGTTCTTCTTCTCAAGTTTTGGGAGAAGGTATTGCCAAAGCTTTTGGAAGTGAAATGGGAAAAGTAATTATCCAACGCTTTAGCGACGGTGAATTTTCCCCTTCTATCGAAGAAACAGTGCGTGGAAAGGACGTTATCATCGTTCAATCCACTTTTCCACCAGCAGACAACTTAATGGAACTTTTGCTTTTGATTGATGCTGCAAAGCGCGCATCTGCCAAAAGAATTATCGCCATTATGCCCTATTTCGGTTTTGCACGTCAAGACAGAAAGGACAAGCCTCGCGTTCCAATTGGGGCTAAATTGGTTGCCAACTTGCTTACAGCAGCTGGTGTGAACCGAGTAATCACCATGGATTTACACGCAGAGCAAATTCAAGGTTTCTTTGAAGTTCCAGTTGATCATTTGTATGCAAGCACCCTGTTTGTTCCGATGCTTCAAGAATTGAAGATTGACAACTTGGTTATTGCAGCTCCAGATACAGGCGGTACCAAGCGTGCCAATGCTTATGCTAAGCTTTTGGGATGTGATTTGGCCATTTGCTACAAGCAAAGAAAGGTTGCCAATCAGATTGAAAGCATGACCGTCATTGGAGATGTCAAAGGAAAGAATGTAGTGATTGTTGATGACATGATTGATACGGCAGGCACATTGTGCAAGGCTGCAGAAATGATGTTGGAAAATGGTGCATTAAGCGTACGAGCCATTTGTACCCACGCCGTATTGAGCGGACAGGCATATGAGCGTATTGCAAATTCACAACTAACTGAAGTTATTGTGAGCGATAGCATACCTTTGAAAGAAGGTGTTGCTAAGGATAAGATTAAAGTGATTTCTACTGCTCAACTCTTTGGAGATGTATTGCACAACTTGATTGAGAATAAGAGTATCAGTGATCACTTTATTAGTATCTAAGGGATGAGGAGATGAGGAGATGAAGGGATGAAGGGATGAGGGGATAAAAGAATAAAGAAATTAATTAAAACCAAATAAAATGAAGCAATTCAAATTGAGCGGTTCTCTAAGAGAGAACGTAGGAAGACAAGATGCTTCTGCTTTGCGCAATGCAGGTAGAATCCCAGGTGTTTTGTACGGTGGTAACAGCCAAGTTCACTTTTCAGTAGGTGAAATTGACATGAACAAAATCATGTCTATGTCAGATACTTTGCAAATTGACTTGACATTGGGAGACAAGACTTACTCTTCTATTTTGCAAGAAGTGCAAAGACACCCAGTTACTGATCGTATTGTTCACGTTGACTTTTTGGAATTGGTACCTGGAAAGGCTGTTAAAACCTCTTTGCCAGTTCGTGTTACTGGTAACTCTGAAGGTGTTAAGTCTGGTGGTCGTTTGGCAATCAACTACCGTAAAGTTCGTATTTTCGGTAAGCCAGAGGCTCTTCCAAATGACATCACTTTGGACATTACCAACTTGAAGATTGGTGATATGATTCGCGTACGTGAGGTATCTGTACCAGGTTGCACATTGTTGGAAGCAGAGGCTTCAGCGATCGTTGCTATCCAAGCTACTCGTGCTTCTATCGCTGCTGAACAAGCAGAGAAAGATGCAGGAAAAGGTGGTAAGAAGAAATAAATTCTTTTCGATTTTATAAAAGGGCGTCCATGTGGCGCCCTTTTTTTATCTCTCGGAAACACTTTTAACACATTTTCGTTTCCGTTGTGAAATCCATGTGTATATTTGCCGCGCGAAAACGACACATGTCCGGTAACGAACGTAAAAATATTATTCTTCAACAAGCACTTAATGTCTTCATGAAAAAAGGCATCAAATGCATGAGCATGGATGATATTGCCAAGGAGTTGGGCATATCTAAGAAAACCCTTTACTTGTTCGTTAACGACAAGGAAGATTTGGTTAATCAGGCCACTGATCTCTTCTGTGCCAAAGAAGACGAGGCCATTGATGAAATCACATCTCAAAACTTAAATGCCATCGAAGAAAGCCTTGCTATAAAAAAATGGGTACTTTCTGTTACACATGGAATTCATCCTTCTGTTGGATACGATTTGGAAAAATACCATCCAAACATTTCCAGAAAAATGCAAGCCAATCGAGCTAAAAATGTATTTAAAACCATTTTTGACAACATCATTAAGGGTCAGAAAGAGGGATTGTACAGACCAGAATTGAACGCGGAGATTATAACAAAAATCTACATTGGAAGAATGGAGATTTTCTTTGATGAGCGTCTATTTCCCAGTTCAAAATATTTAATTTCTGATCTTTATCTCGAAGCATTTGAATACCACATCCGCGGAATCGCAAGTGAAAAAGGAATTCAGCTTCTCGAATCCGCAATTGAAAAAAATAAATCACAGAAATCCAGTTTCAATGAAAAATAAACACCTCCTGTTTTACGTCACACTTCTGCTGTGCTCCAGCATGATGGGTCAGCAAAAAATGACCTTAGCCAAAGCACAAGAGTATGGCATGAAAAACGCAAACAGCGTTACACAAGCCACTTTTGATGCTGAGCTTGCCGCCATTCAAACCAAACAAGTTTTGGCGGTTGGACTACCACAAGTGAGTGGTTCCGTGCAATTTCAAAACTTTCTTAGTTTACCAACCTCGGTAATTCCAGGTGCCATTTTTGGTCAACCCGGGCAAGATGTGAAAGTTCAATTTGGGGTTCCTTACCAAATGAATGCTGGAATCAGCGCATCGCAATTGTTATTTGATGGAAGTTGGCTTGTAGGCCTTCAAGCTTCCAAGGCTTATATCGATTTGGCCAAATTACAGGTGAAACGAAGCGAGTTTGAAATCAAACATCAAATTGCTCAAGCTTATCATTTGGCACTTATTGCCAAAGAATCTATTCAGCTTCTTGAGGCAGGAAAAGTTTTGATTCAAAAAACATTGACTGAGAGTCAAGCGCTATACAAAGAAGGATTTATTGAGGAGCAAAACATCGATCAATTGCAGCTTACGCTGAACGATTGGAATGCACGTATCACGGTGGCATTGGCCCAAGAGCAGTTGACGTTAGATTTATTGAAGTTCAATATGGGCATGCCAATTGCCACCACCATTGAACTTGAAGACAACACCACCATACTATCTGCCAACATCAGTGACGCCTTGTTGAGCGAGAAATTTGCTGCTGAAGGAAATTTAGATGTTCAGATTATCAACCAAGCATTGGGTCTTCAAAACTTAAATGTCCGCGCCAAGCAAGCGTCTGCTTTGCCCAGTTTTGCGGCCTTCTACAATTACCAAAAACAAGCATTGAGAAGAGAATTCAATTTTGCTGATAGCAACCAAGATTGGTTTCCAATGCAACTTTGGGGATTGCAAATGAATGTACCCATTTTTGCTGGAGGTAGTCGTTACTACAACGTGCAAAAAGCCAAAGTTGAAGTAGCCAAGATGAGCGCTAATGCTAAACTCGTGAAAGAAGGTGCACTATTGGCCTACAACAGCGCAAGAACCAATTTTATGTCTGCCCTCTCAAATGTCAATACCAACAAAGCCAGTATAGAATTGGCAGAGAAAATTTTTGCCAAAACAAATCAGAAGTACAAAGAAGGTTTGGCCTCAAGTTTTGAATTGAGCCAAGCCAACAATCAAGTACTTCAATCACAAGGGAACTACGTTCAATCCCTACTTCAACTTTTGAACGCAAAAGATCAACTTCAAAAAGCACTCAATCAATAAAGTCATGAATAACAAAATCACGGTTTTTTTAACCGCTTGTGGAATCGCAATTTTAACGGCTTGTGGAAATTCAGATCCAGCAGCGCAATTGGAAAAATTAAAAGCTCAAAGAGCTGAGCTTGATGCTCAAATTACAGAATTGGAAGCCCAAGTTAACGCTGGTCAACCCGTGGAGGTTAAATCCAAGGAAGTTTTGGTTACAACCATTGCTACGCAGGAATTCAAACATTACATTGATGTACAAGGTGTAGTTGATGCTGAATCACAAGCAGCCATTCAGCCTCAAATGCCCGGTGTCATCACCAAAATATATGTCAACGAAGGACAAAATGTTTCAAAAGGACAAATCCTTGGAGAAGTTGATAACAGCGTGATGACGGCTCAATTGAATGCGCTTCAGCCACAATTGACCATGGCCTTGGATGTATTCAACCGTCAAAAGAGATTGTGGGATCAAAAGATTGGTTCTGAACTTCAATTCTTGCAAGCCAAGACAACCAAAGAAGCATTGGAAAAACAAGTAGCTGCTATTCAAGAGCAAATCAACTTAACCAAATTGATTGCGCCAATCAGCGGAGTGATCGATCACATCGGTGCTAAAATTGGACAGTATAGCGCCCCTGGAATGCCAGATCCAGCATTCCGAATCATCAACAACAGCAAAATGAAAGTAAAAGCTGAATTTGCCGAAGGTTATGCAAGCACAGTTAAAAATGGAGATGAAACAGAATTGTATTTCCCAGACATCAATGAACGCATTTCAGGAAAAACTTCTTACGTTGCCAAGTTTATCAATCCTTTGACACGCACATTTACAGTTGAATCTGCGATTCAAGGCGAAGGTTCTAAATACCGTCCCAATATGGTAGCCGTATTGAAAGTTGTTGATTACAAAAATCCAACAGCAGTTGTTCTACCGATCAATAGTTTATTGAGTTCTGGTAACGAGACCTACGTTTATGTGGTTGCTAAGGAAAACAACAAGGAAGTTGCTAAAAAGAGAGTAATAACTTCAGGCAAAACTTATGATGGTTGGGCTGAAATCACGAGCGGTTTACAAGCAGGTGACCGTGTTGTAACTACTGGTCAATTTGAAATTGTTGAAGGCTCTGCTGTCAACATTAAATAATAGGGATTATGATTGAAAAATTCAAAGAATTCAAACCATCCAGCTGGGCGATAGACAACAAGACGACCATTTACTTGTTGACTATTTTCATCACGTTGGCGGGAATCATGTCGTACCGAAGTATTCCCAAAGAACAATTTCCAGATATCGTCATCCCCACGATTTACATCAGTACTGTTTATCCTGGTACATCGCCAGAGGATATGGAAAATTTGGTAACCAAGCATTTGGAAAAACAAATGAAATCCATTGCTGGTGTAAAAAAGATTACCAGCAATTCCATTCAGGATTTCAGTAATGTTATCGTTGAGTTCAACACCAGCGTAGATGTGCCGATTGCCAAGCAAAAGGTAAAAGATGCAGTAGATAAAGCCAAAAAAGATTTGCCCAATAATTTACCGGCAGATCCCAATGTGGTAGAAGTGGAGTTTTCTGAAATGCCCATTTTGTACGTGAATATTGCGGGCAATTATGCATTGAGTGATTTGAAAAAATACGCTGAAGATCTTCAAGAGAAAATTGAAGGGCTCAAAGAAATCACACGTGTGGATATTGTTGGAGCGCTAGATAGAGAAATTCAAATTGAATTGGACATCTACAAAATGCAAGCCTCCAAATTCACCATGGGTGATATTGAGCGTGCAGTGATGTATGAAAACATGACCATCTCCGGCGGCGGTGTTACCGTAGATAACATGAAGCGTTCATTGTCTGTTAGTGGTGAGTTCAAGAACATTGACGAAGTTCGCAACTTGGTAGTGTCATCACAATCCGGATCTAAAGTTTATTTGAAGGATATTGCTGATGTTAGAGATGGTTTCAAAGAGCAAGAGAGCTATGGTCGTTTGGATAAGAAGAATGTCATCACCCTCAACGTAATCAAGCGAGGTGGCGAGAATTTGATAGATGCTTCTGATAAGATCAATGAGATCGTTGCGGAAATGCAAGCGGAAAAATTCCCCAAAGATTTATCGGTAAAAATCACCGGAGATCAATCGCGAACTACACGCGTTACGCTTCATGATTTGATCAACACCATTATCATTGGATTCATCTTGGTAACCATCATTTTGATGTTTTTCATGGGGGCTACCAATGCGATATTCGTTGGTCTATCTGTTCCCCTGTCCATGTTCATCGCGTTCTTGATTTTGCCAGGTATTGATTTCACCATGAACATGATTGTATTGTTCAGTTTCCTTCTCGGTTTGGGAATCGTCGTGGATGACGCGATTGTTGTTATAGAAAACACCCATCGAATTTTTGATAACGGTAAAGTCCCCATCAAAGAAGCTGCTAAACGCGCAGCTGGAGAGATTTTCTTACCCGTTCTTTCCGGAACCGCCACTACCCTAGCACCTTTTGTTCCGTTGGCTTTTTGGGGAGGTGTTATCGGAAAGTTCATGCATTATCTTCCCATTACCCTAATCATTACGCTTACAGCATCTTTAATCGTAGCCTACATTATCAATCCAGTTTTTGCGGTTGATTTTATGAAGCCGCACGAAGACCACAATGAGAAGAAACCCATTTGGAACAAATCTTTGAAAATAGTTTCAATCGTATTTGCAGCTTTGGCATTGTTGTTCTACATCAGCGGCAGCATAGGAATGGGCAACTTTACAATCACATTGTACTTGGTTTACTTACTTTATAAGTTTGTCTTAGAAGGGGCAATTCGTCATTTCCAAGAAAAAACTTGGCCAAGAGTTCAAAACTTCTACGGTCGTTTCTTGGATTATGCTTTGAGTCGTCAAAAGACCATCCTATTTGGAACATTGGCTTTGTTGATTTTGTCGTTTATGGTTACTGCACTGCGCAGCCCCAAGGTGGTTTTCTTCCCAAAAGCTGAACCCAACTTTGTATATGTCTATGCGACTTTGCCCGTAGGTACTAGCGCACATGCCACTGACAGTGTATCAAAGCTGATAGAAGACAAGGTATACAAAGTGATCGGTGAAAATAACCCCTTGGTTGAAAGTGTTATTACCAATGTTGCTATTGGCGCCAATGAAAGTAGAGAGGATAGAGCTCCCTATTCTCACAAAGCCAAAGTAGGCATTGGGTTTGTGGAATTTGCAAAAAGAAATGGTGAATCCACCGTTGACATATTAGACAAAATTCGTGCAGAGGTTAAAGGCATACCCGGTGTTCAAATTGCAGTAGACCAGGAACAAAGCGGACCTCCTACTGCCAAGGCAATCAGTATCGAAATCAACGGAGATAAATTTGAAGACCTCATCACAGCGAGCGTGCGCATGAAAGACTTTTTGGATGCCGCTCAGATTCCAGGCGTTGAAGAGTTGAAGTCTGATTTGCAATTGAACAAGCCAGAAGTTAAGATTGTCATTGATCGCGAACGTGCGAACAGAGAAGGTATTTCAATGGGCCAAATTGGTTCTGAGATTAGAAAGGCTGTTTTTGGATTGGACAACCCATCCAAATACCGTGACGGAGCTGATGAATATCCCATCCAAGTGAGATACAAAAAAGATCAGAGAAATGATATCGAAGCTTTGAGAAATTTGATCATTACTTACCGTGACATGAACATGGGAGGTATGATTAGACAAGTTCCATTGTCCGCTTTTGCTGACGTACAATACACCAGTACCTATGCGGGTATCAAGCGTAAAAATCAGAAACGTGTCGTGACTTTGGAATCGAACGTTCTAACTGGATTTAACCCCAATGAGGTGGTATCTAAAATTCAAGCCAAGGCCGCACAGTTCACCGATCTTCCTGCAGGAGTAACTGTTAATTTGGCCGGTGAGCAAGAAGAACAAAAAGAAACCGCTGCGTTTTTAGGAAGTGCCTTGATGATTTCATTGGCTTTGATTGTTTTAATCTTAATCATGCAATTCAATTCCATTGGAAGAACAGTCATCATCCTATCCGAAATTATATTCAGTGTGATCGGTGTCTTGTTGGGACTGGCCATTTTTGATATGGACATTGTTATCGTAATGACCGGGGTGGGAATCGTTGCACTTGCAGGAATTGTGGTTCGAAATGGAATCTTACTCGTAGAATTCACCGATATCTTGCGTGAGCAAGGAATGGGATTGCGAGAGGCCGTCATTGAAGCAGGTAGAGTAAGGATGACTCCTGTACTTCTTACTGCTACAGCAACGATTTTGGGAATGATTCCATTGGCTATTGGATTAAATATTGACTTTGTATCTATGTTCTCTGAGCTAGATCCCAAGATACATTTTGGCGGTGATAGTGTTGCCTTTTGGAAACCACTTTCTTGGACCATTGTATTTGGATTGAGTTTTGCGACATTCATTACCTTGATATTGGTTCCAGTCATGTACATGATGGCCGAATCTTGGAAAGAAAAAAGAAAAGAAAAGAAGGCGCTTCGTACGCAAGAATAATCGAAATTATGATTGATAAAATAGGGGGCCAAGGCCCCCTATTTTTTTATCCATTTGTAAGTTATCTCTTCACTTCGAATGATGTACAATCCCGATGGGATAGTTTGACTGCTCGAACGCAAAAAATCCATTGTCCTGCCATTAAATACTCGCTTTCCGGAACAATCATAAATCTGAACTTCCCAGTCACCATTTTCTCTGAACAAATCCGGATTTACATGATCAATGTTTACCCAATCCGCTATTGTAATCGTTTCATAAACATGACAACCATGTCCATCTGTAACTTCTAAAACAAACTCTCCCGCTACATCACTTGTCCAATTCCAATCCGTCAAAATCGTACCGTTCATCACGACCTCATAAGGCGGATAACCACCTTGAATATCCAACTCGACATTGGCTAAATTCCCTACCATTTCCACTTCATGGGTAATCGAAAAAGTGTCCCATGATTCAACTGAAAAACCAGAAGTGTGCACGCAACCCATTGAATCCGCATAAGAGACTTCATAATCTCCGGGCACGATTACATCTGGTATATCATTCACCCATAGCGGCAAATACCCACCCTCCCAGTTGTATTCAAACAAAACAGAATCCTGGCTGCATATTGTATCTGGCAGCAACAATTGTAGCTGAGGAAATGTGATCGACGCGAGTTCAACCTGCTCTTCCTGCCAACAACCTCCATTATTCATCCATTGAACAGGGTAAATACCTGAGGGCAATGTATCCGAAGGATAATTTAAACCTACAAGTTCCAATGGCTCTTCACTAACCCAATTCGTCACATACATCTGCATATCACAAATCCATACTTTTTCCAATTCCAATACAGACTGAGGTACTTGCACTGCATGAATTCGGCAAGGCCTGCTCCAGCCCCAAGGATTAAAGATTTCAAAGTCATTCGTACCAAAATTGATAGTTACGATAGAGTCCGATTGATTTGCATCTGAATACCAAGTTTCAGGCAGATTATATGATGAATTTTCTTGACATATAGAGACGTTTATAAACAAGGTATCGTTCTGAATCGAACTTCCCTCAAGTAAATTGTAAGTTTGGTTAACCTCCAAGCCATACCATTTTTCCATGGCTGAATTCGGCCAAATAACCGAGACTGAATCAATCAAATTCCAGTTGTTCAATCCAACAATGGTTGAAGAACTATTTTGAGCGATATAATTTTCACCACAATGGTTGATAAACTGCTGGACAATTCCACCCGCGTATACTCGAACAACAGCACCAACACCAAATGAATTGGCGTGCAGCCCCTCTAGATTAATCTTTAGCCAATTGGAACTACTTGAAGGGACACCCATTCCAATTTGCAATAGAGAAGGGTACTCGTTGCGTATTACCAAGTCCCACCGACCATCATTATTAAAATCCCCTTTGGCATTAATAAAAGAAGAATAAGCAACGGAATCGAATTGATTGAATTCCGTAAAACCCGCTTCCTCATTGAAGTAAAATAAATTCTCTTCTGGTGCATCTACCCATCCTTGCGCAATATGAAGATCCTCATCGCCGTCATAATCCACATCTATCCACAACGCTCCCCAGCCATTAGACAACGATTCAAAGCCCATAGAATCAGCGATATTTGAGTAAACCATATCCTCAGATAAATCAAGTAATACTGGATCATTATCATCCGTCATGAAAATGTTCCAATCTCCATCATTGTCAAAATCAGATATGGAATTACTCATACAAAACATGGAAACATCCGCGCCAATATCTTGAGCACTCTCGACAAAATATTCTCCATGAACATTGCGATAAAACAAATTGGGTACGTCATGATCATTGATCACATACAAATCCACCCATCCGTCATGATTAAAATCGAACCATACGGATTGAAAGGAATTGTTGGTCACTTGACTAAGTCCCAAATCATTGGATCGTTCTATGAAATTATAATCTCCCAAATTCTCAAAAAACAAATTGGGCATGCCCTGCGAATAGAGAAAATCCACATACTGGCAAACGAATACATCCAAATCTCCATCACGATCATAATCTGCCCATGATGCACCGTAATGAAAACCCCAGTATTCAGTAAATGTATTTTGAATCAAATTCCAGTTTACCAAATCATTCGAATCGTAGAGATAAATTCCGCCACCATAGGCGCACGCGAATAATTCAAGATCTGCATCGTTATCCGCATCCACAAAGCAAATTTGTTTGATGTCTTGAACCAACTCAATGGAGGCAAGCCAAGAAAAACCTGTCCCATTGCTTAACCAAATTGAAATTCCGTGCATATTCTCTGCCACGGCGATATCATCGAAACCATCAGCATTGATATCGTGTATAGCAATACCACTGCTAAAATTTGATGAAGGCGTTACGCTTGAATCAATTGGAATAGACCAACTGGGATTAGAAAAATCGAACTGTGCCCACAAATTCTGTACAGACATGCACAAAACAAATAGGCACACGAAAAATACTCGCGTGCGGTTCATAGGTCCAATAATTAAGGTAGACCTAAGATATAAAAAAAATTACAAAAAAAGCCCCGCTTTTGCGGGGCCTTAATTTTTTATAAGTCTAAAATAACTTAGAAATGGAAATTGATGGTCAAGTTTCCAGCTGGAGCCATGCCCATGCTGCTGTTGTCAGTATCAATTCCAAATCCCGCAGATTTTACCCCGTCAACTGTAGTTGAAGTATCATCCCCATTAGAAGTTGTTGTAGATGAAGCGCCTACAGAATGGAATCCCAAACCCCAACCAAACTCACCGCCGATAGAGATCTTAGGAAGAACAAAGTACTCCGCTCCAATAAATCCACGCACGCCAAAACCAATTGATGCGCCATCCTTGATTTCGAGAACGTCACCTGCAACTTCTGGATTGCCATAATTGTACGTAGTTTTTCCACCACCATAGCTCAACATGGCCATTGCACCATAGTAGCCTTGTAAACGAGTAGATCCACGACGCTGCTCTAAACCAGCACCCAATCCAATGAAGTTTGAAGACACTTTCTCTTCATTATTCACCCATTTTGTTGCATCATTTATATCAGCGACTGGAGTTGTAGTCGTATTAGAATGCATACCAATGCGCAAAGCGGCACGATAAGCCATCTTATCCGTTTTAAACATCTTTCCTGTAATCATAGCATCGGCATTGTTAAAGTCAAAAGACATTCCATTACCTGCAGAATTGTTCAACATATTACCGAAGTAGTTCACCATAGATCCGCCATCTACTCCGATGGACCAATCACCCGCTTGTGGCAAGTAATTCTCACCTTTTTTTGAAACCATTTGTGCGTTCATTGCGCCCGTGATGCCAAGCACCACTACAAAAGACATAATCTTTTTCATAGTTTTTAGTTTAAATGTTTACACCAAATTGATTTTTTATTTGGACAAATAAACCTTACTCAAAAAACGTTTTGCACATACAAAAGTGAATATCCTATTTACTCTTCGACCAGAGCGGGCCAACGAATGTTGTCACCAATATCAATAAGCCTCCCAGGTAAAAACCCGAACTCATCCATTCGCTTTCACCATACAAGAAAAGTGCAATCACAATGGTGTAAAGGGGTTCAAGGTTAATAGCCATTGCACAAACAAAGGGACTAATTTGTCGCATAATACCAATACTCGCAATGAAAGGAAAAGACGTTGCAACCCACCCAAGAATCAATAAAAGTCCAATATTCTTTGCGCCCAATTGATCCGTTTGAAAATTGATATCATGGCTAAAGGTTATGTAGGTCATTACAACAAGCGCCGCAACACCAATCTCTACCCAGGCCATTGGGGCGGGTTCTATGGTCCTTACCAGACGCGCATTGATTGAAGAAAAAACTGCAGCAAAAAAGGCTGCCATCAGGGACCAAACAATTCCTGCCCAATACCTCGTTTCGAAATTGAAAATTAAGACCAAACCTACTACGGCAATTGCGCCTATCAAACCTTCTCTCCAGTTCCATTTGGTTTGGGTAATCCAAGGTGCCACGATGGATACAAAAATGGCATTGGTACTCAAAACAGTTAATGCAGTAGAAACATTAGACACCTTGATGGCCGAGAAAAAACAAATCCAATGTGCCGCAATAATGGATCCAGACAACGCCATGGCCGACCATTGACCCTTTGTAAATCGTATACTATACCGTCTATATACCAAATAGACGGTGATACCCACCCAAGCAATTAGGGTTCTCCAAAAAACCAAAGGAATGGGAGATAGGGATATCTCTTTACCCAGAATTCCCGTAAAGCCCCAGATAAAAACAATGAGATAAAGAAGGCTTATTGCCCTACTTCGCGTCATGGTTGTGCTCAATATCAACTACACCACCTGAAACAATATATTTCATCACGTCCACTGCATTTTTGTCAATGGACTTGACATTTTTTGCCGGCACTATCAATAAATGGCCTGCGAAGCTGTAACTCATGGGGAAGTAGACACCCACTTTGTTCTGGATATTACCCAATTCCTGTAAATCTTCATCCGTTACAAATCCGATAACTTCGATATCTGTTTCCTCACTTAATTTGACCAGTACAGGTTGATTAAAGGCCTTCTTCTGCCCCACAAATGCTCCAAGCAAATCCGTGATGCTTTTGTAAATGGTTTTGATCAATGGAATTCTATCTAGTAATCGGTTGAACCAACCTCTAATGGTATCGTTGATGAACTTGGCCCCCAAATAACCCAATACGGCCAAGAAAGTAATGAGCATCAAAATACCCATACCTGGATAACGATGCTCGATGGGAAGCAAAGCATCCAACCAATTGAACAATCGTAAAATCACGTATCCTGTGATGACCATCGGCAATGTTAATAGGAGGCCATTCAAGATGTATTGAATCAGTTTTTTTAATGCGCGTTGAATCATGCGGCAAAATTGAGTCAAAAAAATGCTTGAATTACTTTTTTTGTGTTTTTCGTCACTTTATTCTCTTTATCCCTGCTTATTTTTGAGACATGAGGAAATTAATATTCATGCTTTGGGCCTTGGGCTCATTTGTTTTGGGCTTTGCACAGACTGAGGAAAATCCAGTTAAGTGGAGCTTTGGTTCTAAATCGCTTGGAGATGGACAATATGAATTAACCTTTACTGCAAGTATTTACAAGCATTGGCACATCTATGATTTGAATCCGACAGAAGATGCAGAAAAATTCCTTCCGATAGCCACGGCTATTGAATTTACACCTTCTTCTGCCTACCAAAAAATAGGGAAGCTTTCAGCCAACAAGCCAATTGCTCACAGAGAACCATCATTGGATGTTACGTTGTTTTACCACGAGAATCAAATGATCTTGAAGCAAAAGGTAAAACTCAAGGAAGACAAATCAACCAAGATTAAGGTCATGATTTCATACCAGGCATGTATTGAGGAAAACGGTTCTGAAAGATGTAACATGCCCCAAGATGAAAATTTCGAGATTTCTGTTGGCGAAGATATTCCTGAAGGAAGTCAAACTTTGAATAGCGTAGGAGTTGATACCACCGGCAAAAAAGTAGTTGTATCCAAAGGCAATGATCCCTTTAACTGGAATTTAGACCCCACCAAACCTTTGGACAATTGTGAAATTGAAGTGCAAGAAGAAACCATGTGGTTGACTTTTCTACAAGGACTTTTCTGGGGTTTGTTCGCTTTGTTGACTCCATGCGTTTTCCCCATGATTCCTCTGACAGTTGCTTTCTTTACCAAATCAGCAGGCAGTGGATCTGGTAAATCCAAAGCGGTACTTTACGGACTATTTATTTTACTGACCTACGTTGCTGTATCCATTCCCTTCCACATTGTCAGCAGCACCAATCCAGCCATGTTCAATGAATTTGCAACCAATCCATGGATGAACTTGGCCTTCTTTGCCATATTCATTGTGTTTGCTGTTTCATTTTTTGGTTACTACGAAATCACTTTGCCCAACTCTTGGGCCAATAAAATGGACAACAATGCCTCCAAAATTGGCGGAATATTGGGTGTGTTCTTCATGGCCATCACTTTGGTTATTGTTTCTTTCTCTTGTACAGGCCCCATCCTTGGGGGAATGCTTGGTCAGATTTATGCCAGCAATGCACAAGGAACCGTTGACTTTTTGGGATTGACATTGTCTTTGGCGCCAACCAAACTTACGGCAGCTACTGCGGGTTTTGGAATCGCATTAGGCTTACCATTCGGTTTGTTTGCTTTCTTCCCCAGTTTGATGAAGAGTCTTCCACGAAGCGGCGGTTGGTTAGAAGACTTTAAAGTTTCATTGGGATTCTTGGAAGTAGCATTGGCTATCAAATTTGTTTCTAATGCGGATTTGGTTCAACAATGGGGCCTTTTGAAAAGAGAAACTTTCTTTGCCCTTTGGATCATCGTGGGTACCATGTGGACCTTGTATTTATTGGGCAAATTCAAATTCAAACCCTACCAGGGCAGTCAGACATTGTCCAAGACAAAATTGTTCTTTGCGATTGTCATTGGTGTTTTCACATTGCGCATGATACCGGGCGTTTTCCCTCCTAGTCATTTGAATGAGTTTCGCTTTTTGAGTGGATTCCCACCACCCTCTTCGTACTCATTCTATCCGCACCAGGAAGAATTCAAAATCTACAAAGATTTGAAAGAGGCCATGGCTGTAGCTAAAAAAGAGAACAAACCCTTATTTGTGGATTTCACTGGATGGGCTTGCGTCAATTGCCGCAAAATGGAAGAGACCGTTTGGATTGATGACGAAATCAAACAAATCTTGAAAGACAAGTACATCATGGTGTCCTTGTATGTAGATGAGAAAATTGAGCTTCCAAAAGATCAGCAAATGGTTTACAAAAGCGGAAACTTGGTGCGAGAAATAAAAACAGTTGGAAACAAGTGGGCGACATTGCAAGCAGAAACCTTCAACAATCAAGCGCAACCGTTTTATGTGGTTCTATCTCCGGATAGTACCTTACTTATTCCTTCAGAAGATTACAATCCCAACGTAAAGGAATATGCAAAATGGTTAAATTGCGGTGTGAATGCCTTCGATACTTGGAAAAGTTCGAATGCTGCTAAACAACCATGATGATTCGTCTCCACCACTTTATCGTTTTAATCCTGGCTTTTTTATGCTTGGGCATGGATATCCATGCGCAAAAAACCCTTGTCAAAGGGCAAGTTGTCGATCAATCCACCAAACAGACCATACCGTTTGTCCCTGTTTATTTCTTGGGTACCAAAACAGGAACTACAGCGGATGTCGATGGGAAATTCTTTTTGGAAACCTATTACAGCTCGGATACATTGGTTTGTGTGATGGTTGGCTACAAACCCTTCAAGAAAAAAATCCAACAAGGAAAATCCCAAGAATTATTGATTGAAATGATCCCAAGCGGATCCATGGAAGAATTGGTGATTAGCGCCGATGCGGAAGACCCTGCGATTGCCTTGATCAAAAAGGTTTTAGACAACAAGAAAATCAATAACAAAGACAAGCTTGATGCATACGAATACGAAGCATACAACAAGGTTGAATTTGATTTGAATAACATCAAAGATGAACTAGCGGACAAAAAGATTTTGCGCTCCGTTGAATTCATTTTCGACCAAATCGATACCACTGCTGAAAAAAATTACTTGCCGATTTTCATGACAGAATCACTCTCTAATTTCTATTACCGAAGAGAACCTAAAATCAGCAAGGAAATTATCAAAGCTGCTAAAGTTAGCGGTGTTGAGAACGAAAGTATCAATCAGTTTCTGGGCGACATGTATCAGAACTTCAATATCTATCAAAATGATTTGAATGCCTTTGATAAAAGCTTTACGAGCCCCGTTGCCGCATACTGCTTGGGATTTTATGACTATCAAATTCAAGATACTGTTGTTATTGATGGCAAATATTGTTTTCAAGTAAAATTTGAGCCCAAAAGAAGACAAGAACTTCTTTTTGAAGGAACGTTATGGATCAACGATACAACCTACGCCATCAAAAAAGTTGAAGCCGCGATTACCGAGTCTGCCAATATCAACTGGATCAAACACTTTAAAGTCATTCAACACTTTTCAGAAGTTGAAAAAGAAGTTTGGATGATGACTGGTGATGAGCTAATTGTCGACTTCAATTTGTCTGATAAAAAAATGGGGATGTATGGTCGAAAAAAATCTTCCTACAAACACTTCATCATCAACCAACCCCGTCCTATGGAATTTTTCAAAGGATTTTCTGATGTAGTCATTGAAGAAGGGGCTTCCAAGAAAGACGAAGCATTTTGGGATGAACATAGACACTTGGAATTGAGTAAGACCGAAAAACAGATCTACTCGATGGTAGATACGCTTCAGAGTATTCCGCAATTCAATACGGTAGTGGACATCATTAACCTGTTCATTGCAGGTTACAAAGTGTATGGAAAGTTTGAATACGGTCCCTACTACACCACATACAGCTACAATCCAATTGAGGGTAATCGAATTAGATTAGGCGGAAGGACCAGTAATGACTTTTCAAAGAAAATCATGATTGATGGTTACACAGCTTATGGACTGTTGGATCAACAATGGAAATATGGCGGAGGATTTATTTGGGTTCCCTTTAAAAACCCAAGATTTGCAATTGACTTTCATGCCAAAAAAGATGTTGAGCAAATTGGGCAAAGTACTGGACAACTGAGAACAGATAACGTCCTCACCTCTATTTTCCGAAGAAACCCAGCCAACAAACTCACGATGGTAAGGGAGTACTCCAGTTTCATTGAAAAAGAATGGGTGTATGGCATTTCGAATAAGCTTAGCTTCAAACACCGCGACCTGCAACCCATCGGCAATTTTTACCGCTTTGAAAATCCTACAACGGGACTTGCCGTTAACAATATCACAAGTGCAGAAGTTACTTTGAGCGTACGATTTGCGTACAAAGAGAAATTCATTTATGGTGATTTTGAAAGGATAAGTGTTGGCTCCAATTGGCCTGTTTTCGAGGCTGCATATACCCAAAGTGTATCTGGATTTATGGGTGCGCAATACAATTACAGAAAAGCTACGATTGGCCTTTCTGATACATGGAAATTTGGTCCATTTGGATATTTAAACATCAAATCCCAAGCTGGGAAAATTTATGGCCAGCTTCCCTTTCCTTTGCTCATGATGCACCAAGGCAATGAGACTTTCTTCTATGATGAGTCGTCCTACAATACGATGAATTATTTTGAATTTGTGAGTGACCGTTGGGTTAATCTTTGGGCTACCTATCATGCTGAGGGACTTTTCCTGAACAAAGTTCCTTTGCTTAGAAGATTAAAATGGCGTGAGGTTGCATCCATGAAAGCTGTGGTGGGAGGATATGATATCAGAAACGACGCGTACTTGAAAAGAAATTGGGATGATGATCCAGAAACAGACGTATACACCTTAACCAAACCATTTTTTGAAGCAGCAGTTGGTGTCGAAAATATCTTTAAGGTATTACGTGTCGACATGGTTTATCGCTTAAGCTATCTTGATCATCCTGATATTTTTCGATATGGTTTAAGAGCCAAGGTTCAATTTAATTTTTAATTCTTCAAGTGTGAAACTATCAGCCAATAACATTGTCAAAAAGTATGGAGCCAGAACAGTTGTCAATGGAGTCTCATTTGATGTCAACCAAGGAGAGATTGTAGGTTTATTGGGGCCAAATGGTGCTGGAAAAACCACCAGTTTTTATATGGTTGTCGGATTGGTTATACCTGATCAAGGTAGTATCCAATTGGATGATAAGGTTATCACCAACGAACCCATGTACAAAAGAGCTCAACTCGGTGTAGGTTATCTACCGCAAGAAGCTTCTGTGTTTAGAACCCTTTCTGTAGAAGACAATATCAAAGCGGTATTGGAGTTAACGCCCTTAACCCCTGTTGAACAAAAAGACAAACTCGAATCTTTGTTGGAAGAGTTTGGTTTGACTCACCGCAGAAAATACATCGGTAGTCACTTGTCTGGTGGCGAAAGAAGAAGAACTGAGATTGCAAGAGCATTGGCAACCAATCCCAATTTTATTTTATTAGACGAACCCTTTGCAGGCGTTGATCCAATTGCAGTGGAAGACATCCAGCGTATTGTAGAGCAATTAAAAACCAAGAATATTGGGATATTGATTACCGATCATAACGTTCAAGAAACGCTATCCATTACCGATAGAGCTTACCTACTCTATGACGGGAAAATATTAAAGTCAGGCAGTGCCGAGGAACTGGCCGCAGACGAACAAGTTAGGCGAGTTTATTTGGGTCAAAATTTTGAACTCCGCAGGAAATAAAAAAACCCCGTCTTTCGACGGGGTTTTTGTTTGTATCGTTCTACTTAACAATCTTCATTGTGGAAGTATGCATATCTGATGAAACCATGTACATACCTGCAGCACAATTGCTCAAATCCAACAACATGGTTTGAGCTTCTGTGGGTGCAAATTGCTGGATCAATGAACCGTTTAAAGTCCAAACCTTTATGGTACCGAGTTTACCTTCAGCAGAAATCCAATATTTACCATCCATCATTTGCTTGCAGCTCCATTGGGTTGCATTGTTTTCCTTGATGGATACGGTACCACCATTGGTTGCTCCTGGGGTTGGCAACTGCGCAACAAACAAAGAAAAAGTATTGGCAGCTCCACCATCCGGCACTCTAGATAATGACTCTGTATTGTTGGCTGCTCCTTCATTTGCCTGTGTCTGACCAGGTCCAAAAGCTGCGATTAACTCAACATCATCTGGATCCGCAGTTCCATATACCAAAGCGTCAACTAGGCCAACCGTTGTTGGGGCGGTTCCATCCGGAAAATCTGCAACATTGGCCTGATACAAGGCAATGGCGTCTGCTCCATTTTGTATGGCATTGTTATTTACATCAAAATTCAAATTGACATTGGGAACGTAGGATGATCCCACCACAAAGAAACCTGAAGCCGGAATGGCCTGTCCTGTTAGATCTACAGTTCGGTATGAAGCGTTATTGGCGTCTCCACCATTGAACAAAACCAAGCAATAACCATCCAAAGACGTACCTGGCAATCCAACCAATTCAACAAACTCCAAAGTGTCCGAACCCACTTGGTCAGCGTCCACTTCGTTGATCAACACATCCTGTGCTTGCATTTGATAAGCACCTAAAAACGACAAAGCCAATAAAATTCTTTTCATGCTATTTTTTTGTCTAATTTATTACAAATGTCTAATACGCCAATCCTTTGGGTAATGATTACTGAGCCTATTCTGAACTCCTTTCACCCAAGTTAAATCCCTACCTTTCCATTGAGCGATAGCCCAGCCTTGAATCGTATTCTCATCCAAGCGCAAATCTTCTCCGCGAAGTAAACTCAAAGCCTGTTCATCCGTAACCTCAATTCTGGGTAATTTTTCATTGGCCAAATCGCTTCGCAATATGCCTACATGCGGATTAAACTTCTTTACCCATTGTCCCAAAGGAACACCCATTTGACGGATGTTCAATGCCTGCCAGTCTTTATAATCACCGATAAAATAGGAAACCTCCTGATGGATGTTTCGCCACATTGGCAAACCCTCAATCGACAAGAAAGCTTCCACTTCTGTAGCTTCCTTTTTGGGCAATAACATCCAATCCATTCTTCGCTCGCCTCCTTTAAAGCGTTTCTTGTCGCGGCTATCCTTGGCCTTCTTTTGCCAAACCGAACAGAAAAAACCTTCGCCTCTGCCTTCATGTGGCAAAAAACGCCAAGCCACAAATCCCCGCTCTTCGACTCTTCTTGCTTGCTTGGGCATTTTTATATCATCGTAATTCTGCCAATGGCCAGAATCTACCATCGCCTCACATTGCATTTCATTCTCCTCTCTATTGAAAGTGCAAGTGGAGTATATCAATATCCCTCCGGGACGCAACAAACGATGCGCTTCTGCTATCAATTCATTTTGTATGATAGAACAATTCTTCACACCCTCCAAACTCCATTCTTTTCTTGCACCAACATCCTTTCTAAACATTCCTTCTCCGCTGCATGGCGCATCCAATACGATACAATCAAAACTTTCTGAATACGGAATTTCCCTTACCTGATTTTGAATTACAATGCTTCTAGGGTCAGCCCATTTGCATAGATTCTCTTGCAAAATGAAATTGCGCTTTCCCACAATTTCATTACTAACCAACACCGCATCATCATCCATAGCGCTCAAAACCAACAATGATTTTCCGCCGGGTGCCGCGCAAGTATCCAATATCTTCTTAAAAGCGTATTCCAGATTGAGCTGATGAAAAATAGATCCAACTACCATCGAACTCGACTCTTGTGGGTAATACTCTCCCAAATGAAATCTCGGATCAGTAGTGAAAACAGGACGATGCCCCAAGTAAACCGCCCCCGGACAATACGGAATAATTTCTTCATCCTCCCAAATTTTTTCAGCCTCACGTTTTCGCACGGAAACTGCAGGCTGCTCATTCAATGCATTTAAAAGAGCGGAACTTTCTTCGCCAAATTGACTTTGAATCCGACGAACAAACTCTTCGGGAAAATTATCTTCTATCATTTATCGTCTTTTTTTCGCCCTCGCAAAAAAGGAGGTGGTTGTATTTTAAGCCTGGGTTTCAACCTCGACTTAGCTTCCTTTCCTTCACCTCTTTCTCTCACAAACTCGATAGGATTCATTTTAAAAATGCTCTCCTTCCATTTGTCTTTCCAATTCTTTTTATTGGCCTCACCTTCATTGACCCATCCCTTCCATTCCTCGTCATTCTCTGACTTAAATACCAATCCACTCCACGGTCCCTTCATTGAAATAAAGAATTTCTTTCCATTCTCTGTAGGTGCCGCATTGGGGTCGCGCAGCAACAAATCACGCACATGAAATCCCATCAGATAATCCACTTCGTTGTTCAATGAATGTTTGGCTTTTAATACCATGTTCAATGCAGACGTATTGATCTCCATCCAGGGAATATCAATCCATCCATTTTGAATCGCCAAAATATTTTTCAAGGATTTAAACTTGACATGTCTCAATTTTTCAGCCAATAAATCCTCATCGATAATGGGCGCAATCCATTTGTTTCTTTTCAAATAATCCGCTACCCCACTGAGTAATTTCCATTCAATGATTTCACCATCCAAAATCGCAAGATCTACAAATCCTTGAATGGTTTCCTTCTTCACTGCCCAATCTGGCGCAAGATTCACTTGCAATTCCAATTCGGCATTGAGCGTTCCTTTCAGCTGCTCTTCCTTGATGACCTCCTGGGAAAAATCTCGAAACTCATGCATCAACTTTTGAATATCCAAGTGCTCTGAATTTGCCGTTAGTTCCAATGCAACATCGTTGTTACGTAACAATGCAGCATGAATATTGCCCGACACCTTACCTCCAGCTGTTTCCAATGTATACTGGTTGACTTGGAAATGTTTTCTGTCCAATTCCAAATCAGCCGCAATATGCTCTGCCTTAAAATCTTTGTACAACAATTCTCCGCACTTCAAATGAATATTGAAATCAGAGAAATAAGGGAGCGCCAATGTCTTGGTATTATTCATTTCGATAATCCAATTATCCAACAAGACATGCTTGGATTCAATATTCAACTCCGCTTTCATCAAAGCATCCCCCTTGGCGAAATAATCAATTACATTGTTCCACCGTCCACTCACATCGAAATCCGTTTCGCCCCATTTGCCCACCCATTGATGAATAATCGCATGACCCTCGTGGAGTTGCACCACAGCATTCAAGTCTTGTAATTTATAGTTCAACCCTTTGATGCCCAAAGCTACATTTTGAAGTGCAAGATTTCCCTCCGCCTTCAATGATTGCCAATCCAATGTAGAGTCTTGGAGCAATAGAACCTTTCCAACAAAACGAGAGTTGAGATTGCAATTGCCTGATACGTCTTCAAGCGTGTCCCATTTCAAAAAATCATGAATCTCAGCTAGTGCACCATTGACCTCCACTTTCAAATCAATGTCCGGCGATTCCGCTTGCGAAACTGTACCCGAAATTTTCCAATTTCCGCCACCCATATCGCCTTCAAGTTGATGTATCGTACAACGATCCAAACCATTTTTTAAATCAAAATCCAATTGCAATTGAAGATTTTCAAGTGCCACACCAGATTGAGGTTCGAGCAGCTCTCCATCATTCCATAACAAATCGGCATGAAATTGCGGATTGTCAAACTTGCCTTCAAACTTACCCGAAATTGACATCTCTCCTTTGGGGTTGTATGATTTAATAGGGCCAGAGAGCCATACAGGCATGGCTGTAATCCAATGATCAGCTTTAATGGATTCACTTTTCCATTGTGCGTTACCCTCACCTTTTTTGAAGTCTAGCCATCCCGTCAATGAAATGGGTGAATCTAGAATTTCCCAATCCCCCTGTTTGATGGTTAAAATTTGATTGGCTTGATCAAATGTTACATCACCATCCCACTGCCATGCGATATCGTGGACATAAGTCTTCCCATCCATATAAAAGTCAGCGATTCGTCCCTCAGCTGAGCCTTGAATAAAAATCCACTCATCCGAAAAATCACCTTTCAAAGTCAAGGTTGAAAATTCTGTTTCTTCAAAAAAGTCTGAACGTGCATCCCAATACAAAACCTTGGTTGACTTTAACTTCAATTTTTCAAGTCCAAACTGGAAGTCGCGATTGGAAGAAACTTCTTTCATAACATTCCAATTGCCAGTTCCACTTTTATTTTTGATCAAATTAACCTGAGCCTGATCCAATGTGATTTTGGTTATCTCATAATTACCGGACAATGCATCCAACCAATCAAAAGCCAATGAAAATTTCTTGGCTGAAAGGAGGGTATCTCCCTTCAAAAAAGAATCCTCAATAAAAATATCTTTCATATCCACGGCCAGCAATGGGAAAGATGACCAAACAGAAATATCAATTGAAGAATAACTCGATTTGGACTTAAGGCTCTCTTGAAGCGACTGAACGGCCTTGGCGATAATATCCTCTTTGTACAAAAGAACAATTACGGAAAGGGACAAAACTGTTCCTAAAACCAAAACAACCAATCCCCATAAAATTCGCTTGAGCCAAAGACGTTTTTTCACTTATCAAAAATAGATACTCGCCACAGCCCACCCTTGGATCTCTGAAAGACTTGGAAACAAAAGAGTGTTAATTCTGCAACAGATTCAATTGCATATTTTTCCAGAGTACACGCACCATAATTACGCAAAACAACGTTCCAGTTGTCATTACAGTTAGGCCAATACCCAATATGATACCTGGTGTGAACTCCACCGGATAATTCTCAACCACCGCTCCTTGCATGGAGATAATTCCGAAGGTTTGCTGAATCCAACAAATCAGTACTCCCAATCCGAGACCCAAACATGTCCCAAAAAAATTAACAAGTATGCCCTCAAGGGTAAAAACATTTCTAATAAATTCAACTGAAGCGCCCATGGATTGGAGCACATAAATGTCCTTTTTCTTCTCAATCATCATCATAGACAAAGCCGCCACAATATTGAAAGTGGCGATAAGGAGAATAAAAAGTAAAATAGCAAAGGTTGCCCATTTTTCCGACTGGGTAGTTTTATATATCAATGCGTTTCGTTCATTCCGAGTCGTTATGGAAAGCGAGTCAGATTGCAACTTGGATATCCAATCCGATTGAAAAACGACAGGATCCACACCTTTCTTCAAATAAACTTCACAACTTGAGATGGAACCTTGCTTGTTGAGCAAATTTTCAGCTTTATTGATCGGGACAAATACATACTTAACATCGAGCTCAGCATTGGCCGAAAAAACCCCCATGGTATAACCTTCCATTTCTGAAAATGCATTTTCTCTGAAACGTGAAAGCTTCTTGCCCGGAACCGGTGAGCGAAGCTGAAAAGTTTGACCCAAATGATCAGCCACAGGCATCTTTAATTCTCCACAAACCCCTAAGCCTGGAATGGCCGCGCAGTGGGTGGTATCCGACAAATCAAATTCACCTGCTACCAACAATTGATTCATTCCGGAATTCTTCCCATAGGTTGAGGAAACTCCCTTCATTTGAATCACCGCATCTGCATCTTGGTAGTGAATCCAAACATCACTTTCGAGAATAGGCTCATAAGACAACACGCGATCATCTTCTAGAACAGCCTTTGGCAATTTGTTTCGTCCGAAAAATTTACCTGCGGATGACTGAATGACTATGGGTGGGTCGAAATGAGAAAAAAGATCATCAACCAAACTTTCTATACCCTGAAAGGCTGACATCACAATAATCATTGCCGCAGCTACAAAGGCCACAACGACCATTGAAATGGAGGAAATCAAACGTATGATTCCCTTGGATTTTTTTGAAAACAAATAACGATATGCAAAGAATAAATCTAAGCGCATCTTATTTCCAAGCTTTTACTATCAATCCAGTTCCTTTGGAATTGTTTACTCGCACATCAATGGCATTGAGTAAAAACGCTATCGGATAGGTTACCAAATAGTAAATGGGTAAAATGATAAAGAACAATGAAGTTGCATTTAACATCAACATGGGATACTTCATACTTAACAACCACGACAATCTGCCAGCCTTTCCATAAGAATAACGAATGTCCCAACTTGAGAAACCTGCAATCTTCAATTTGTTGGCCATATCCTCAACGCCATAACCATCGCGGACATGTTCCTCAATAAAACTCGTTTCTCCATCATCATGAACATCGCTTCCACCTTGATCACTGGGTGTAGAAATCAATAGCATTCCTCCCTGAACAAGACTATTGCAGTAATTGGTTAATACTTGAACATCTTCCTCGATATGTTCCATAACGTCCACACAAAGTACCAAGTCATATTGATTGGGACGAACAAACGTAGTTAAATCACCTGTCTGAAAATGAACATTGGAAATGCCCTGTTTTTTGAAGAAACCATCACAATCTTCCACCTGCTCTTCTTTCAAGTCCACTGCATCAATGGCATTGTAAGGCAATTCCTTGGACATTCTGTAGGTATATTGACCAAAACCAAATCCCGCATCCAAAATATTGACCTGCGATTTCTTGTTCTTATCCCAAGATTTTAGCGCTCTTCTAATGTGCCATGAGCGCAAAAGCAACAAATCAAGCAATTGATAAAATAGAACCCTGGTCCAGCTGGCGGAATTGAATACTACCCCTAATTTTCTTTTGATTGGATCGTAATGCATAGTACTACTTCTTCAATAATCGATTAATTTCTTCTGAATAATCCAATGAATCATCAATGAAAAATTGCAATTCGGGGACTTTTCTCATTTGTTTTCCTATCACCAAGCCCAAATGCTTGCGCACCAAAGCTGAGTTCTCCTCCAACCATTCCATCACGATTTCACGCTTGTCCGTTGGGAATACCGAAATATACACTTTGGCATATCCCAAATCAGGAGAAACCCTGACCATTGTTACTGTTACCAAAATCCCCGGAAACCAGTCATTGCCATTTCTTTGAAAAATGGTGGACATTTCCTTTTTGATGAGGGCTGAAAATTTTTCAAGTCTTACACCTGCCATGCCCCAAAGGTAAGCCATCCTTGCCATAGCTTTGCCCCATGGATAAAAAACATGATTTTACCATTCGGTTGGGCCTAGCATCCGATGTACCTACAGCATTAAAACTCATTCAAGAATTGGCCCTGTATGAAAAGGCTCCTCATGAAGTAGAGGTCAGTGAATCCAGTATGATTCGTGACGGTTTTGGTGAACATCCGCTGTACAAACTATGGGTAGCTGAAATGGATAATGAAATCATTGGCATTGCTGTTTGCTATGTTAGATATAGCACTTGGAAAGGTCCCATGCTTTATTTGGAAGATTTGGTGGTTACTGAAAACCACCGAGGAAAAGGAATTGGCAAGGCTCTGTTTTTAACAACAGCCAGTTTCGCACGTGATATGGGATACAACGGAATGGTTTGGCAAGTGCTCGATTGGAATACTCCGGCCATTGATTTTTATAAGTACTTTGGTGCCCAATTAGATCCAGAATGGATCAATGGAAAACTCAATCGCAAACAACTAGAAAGTCTGTTATAAAAATGAAGATTTATAAGTTTGGTGGAGCCAGTGTAAAAAATGCTGAGGCCGTGAAGAACATGACGGCCATTTCACAAATGGGCGGACCTGAAATTCTCATCGTCGTATCAGCGATGGGAAAGTCTACCAACGCTCTGGAAGATATACACCAAGCTTGGCGAGGTCATGAGCCCTTGGAAGAAAAATTAGATGCACTGTATCATTTCCATCACGCCATTGCACAAGAACTCTTGCTCAATGACGAATGTTTTTGGATTGAAAAATGGAAACAATTGGTTCTTCAATTAAATGAGATTCCCACAGGTGATTTTGATTTCACTTATGATCAAATCATCCCATATGGTGAGATACTTTCCACCTCTATCATTCATGACTATTGGAATGCATTGGGCTTTAGGCATCAATGGTTAGATGCCACATCACTTATCAAAACAGATCAACGAAATCGTGAAGCGCGCATCAACTGGGAAGTCACCCAACAAAAAATAAATTCGCTTCCACAAGACAGAATATACATTACGCAAGGATTTATAGGCTCGGATGAAAGCGGTAATTGGACCACACTGGGGAGAGAAGGTTCAGATTATTCTGCATCCATTTTTGCAAACGGATTTTCCGCTGAAAGTGTGACGATTTGGAAAGATGTAGCGGGTATGTTAAGTGCAGATCCTAAAATTCACGCTGATGCTGAATTGATTCCATTAATCAGTTACAGCGAAGCCATCGAACTGGCTTATTATGGAGCCAGTGTAATTCATCCCAAAACCATCCAACCCTTGCAGCCCACGGGCATTCCGTTGCATATCAAATCATTTGTCTCACCTCAAGATGCGGGAACCAGTATTGGACAATTTACCGTAAGCCAATACCCCACTTGCATCATAGAAAAGAGCAACCAAATTTTGGCATCTATTTCAACCAAAGATTTTAGCTTTATAGTTGAGGACAATCTGCAAGAGATTTTTTCGGCGCTGAATGACCGTGGCATTAAAATACAAATGATGGAGAACGGCGCACGTAGTTTTTCGATGTGTCTGCAGTGCGAAGAACACAAGCTTTTGGATCTTCAGCATTTTCTAAAAGAGAAATACAACTTGCGTTACAATACGCCAGTGAAGCTCGTTACATTGCGCCACTACCAACCAGACGATCTGAAGAAATGGGAATCTGAGGGAATCTTAATGGAACAAAAAAACCGGACAACAGCCCGGTTTGTGATTCAAAATCATTGAAGGATCAATACTCGTCCTCGTTGAAGAAAAAGTCTTCTTTGGTGGGATAATCCGGCCAAATATCTTCGATACTCTCGAAGACCTCTTCGTCATCTTCTATCTGTTGTAGGTTTTCTACCACCTCCAATGGAGCACCAGCACGCATGGCATAATCTATCAACTCATCTTTTGTTGCGGGCCATGGGGCATCCTCTAAATAAGAGGCTAATTCAAGTGTCCAATACATAGTAAGTGTTTTTAAAGGGTTAAACTTTATGAAACTTGCTGCGAAAGTAAAATTTTCGCTTGAAATTACAAGTAAAACATCAAAAAAGGAGATTTATTTTTTCTCAGGTATCCAGAAAACTGGATCTAGACCTTGTTCTTTGAGGACAAAACGTGCCAATACAAAGTAATAATCTGACAGTCGATTCAGAAATTGTGGAATCTCCAATTGCACCGGTTCCTCTTCGTGCAAAGCCCACACGGATCGCTCCGCTCTTCGGCAAACACATCGAATGACATGGGCTTGTGCCGCCTCCCAAGATCCGCCTGGGAGAATAAAATGCTGGATAGGTTCCATGGCCGCCTCCATTTGATCCATCATTTTCTCCAACCAAGCAATATCTTCCTGCGTGATTTTGGGAAGGTTAATCTTATCCTCCATCCCCGGCTCTGTCGCCAACCAACTGCCCACAATAAACAAACGGTCTTGCACCCATTGGTGGTATTCCGATCCCAATTTGGTATTCAGCATTCCGATTTGCGAATTCAACTCATCCACATTTCCATATGCATCAATGCGCAAATCGTGCTTTTTGAGTCGCTTGGAACCCAAGATTCCTGTCGTTCCTTGATCCCCAGTTTTCGTGTAAACCTTCATGCCTAAAATACCTTTAATTTTTATCTCGCGAATATAGCTTGCGAGCCCTATTTTTGTGAAGATAGGCAAAAAGACAATGACACCTGAGAAACAAGAAAGATATGACCGCGCTTACTTGAAAATGGCGATGGAATGGGCCAAACTTTCCCATTGCAATCGCAAGCAAGTAGGAGCACTTATCGTGAAAGATGGAATGCTCATTTCCGATGGGTACAACGGAACTCCAAGCGGATTCCCCAACACATGCGAAAATGTCGATGGTGAAACCCATTGGTACGTATTGCACGCGGAGGCCAACGCCATTACCAAAGTGGCCAAATCCACCAACAACGCTAAGGACTCTACGTTGTATATCACTCTGTCTCCCTGCAAAGATTGCTGCAAACTCATTTTACAAGCCGGAATCAAAAGACTTGTTTACAAAGAAGAATACAAAGACAACACCGCCATCACGTTTTTAAAAACGGCTGGCATTGAAGTGGTGCAAATTGCACAACCATAAAGTTTAGTGAAATGGAACAACATCCCGAAAATCATACTCCCCAACAAACAGCACCTCCATTGAGTCGCAAGAGAATTAAACCTTCCAGCGCGCAGCCACTTTATTTTGGAATGGTACTCATTGTGGGGATATTAATTGGAACTTATCTCGCGGACTCCAATTTGCTCACCATTAAAACCGGAGCTGAAGAGAATCCAAACAAATTGGTGAGCCTAATAGATTTCATCGAAGAGAATTACGTAGATAGCGTTGACAAGAAACAACTCATTGATGGCGCTATTCAATCGATACTATCACACCTCGATCCGCACAGCTATTACATTTCACCCGAAGAAATTGCACAAGCCAATGAAAAAATTCAAGGCGAGTATCAGGGTATCGGTATGGAGTTCATGATTTACAAAGACACATTGCGCGTTGTGAAAACCATGAAAGACGGGCCCGCGGAAAAGGCAGGATTGATGACCGGAGATAAAATTGTCAAAGTAGACAACAAGGCGTTAACGGAAAAAGAACTTGCCAATGATCAAGTACAAAAACTAATCAAGGGAAAAGCAGGTACTACTGTTACACTTTCCATCATTCGCGGTAAAGACAACAAAGAAATTAAAATCAAACGCGGAAGCATCCCATTGGAAAGCGTTACAGCCGACTTTGTTATCGCGCCGGAAGTAGGATATGTCAAAGTAGAATCATTTGGACAAAATACATTCTCAGAATTTGAAATGGCGGTGCGCAAATTGCGCGGTCAATCTTGTAAAACACTGATTGTGGATTTACGTGGAAATGGCGGTGGACTTTTGGATCAAAGTTTCCTGATGGCAGAATCATTCCTTCCCAAAGACAAATTGGTCTTGTATACAGAGGGTATGCACGTTGGGAAAAAACAATACATCACACAAAAGGATGGTGAATTCAAAGACATGAAGGTGGTTGTCTTGGTTGATCAAAACTCAGCATCTGCAAGTGAAATTTTTGCTGGCGCCTTGCAAGACTGGGATAAGAGTACAACAGTTGGAAGAAGAACTTTTGGAAAAGGCCTTGTTCAGCATGAAATAGAATTACCAGATAGAAGTGCTTTCCGTTTAACCATCGCACGATATTTCACGCCTACCGGTCGTTGTATTCAAAAACCATACAGTGATAGCACAGCGTATTCAGATGACTTTACCACACGCTACCTTCACGGTGAATTATTTAACTCAGATAGCATTCAAAAAATTGACACACTCAAATTCGTTACTCCCGGAGGAAAAGTTGTTTATGGCTCTGGTGGTATTACGCCTGAGGTATTTGTTCCTTTGGATACATCCAATGTTTTTGTGATTAATCAATTGATCATGTCAGGCATTCTTCGTGATTTCTGCTTTGAATATTTTACCAATAATCAGAAATACTTAAAAGGTTTCGCAGGTGAAAATGATTTCATAGAAAACTTCAAAGTGAGTGAAGCCATGCTCACGACCATTCAAACAAGAATGAAGAAAGAATGGCCGACCATGAAAACGAAGGATTGGAACAAAGCCAAGTCAGACATCAAAGCACGAATCAAAGGAACCATTGGAAGATATTTATTCGACGACAACACCTTGGAAAAGGTGATGTACAAGAATGACAAAGAACTTCTTCGCGCCATCGACGTGGCAACAGGAAAAATGGATGAGCCCAAAAAGGTGAAGAAAAGAAAATGAGTTTCACACTAGGAAAGGAAGAGCGAATCAAAAGCAGAAAGAGTATCGAGATATTATTTCGAGAAGCCAAAGCTGTGCGCTCCCCAGCCCTATTGGTATTATTTCATATTCCTAACATCAATGCTGAAAATCGTTTACAAGCGATGTTCACGGTGAGCAAAAAAAACTTTAAAAGAGCGCACGATCGAAATGCAATCAAGCGTTATTTGAGAGAGTGTTATAGATTACAAAAAAACATTTTGGATGACGCACCAGTTCCCTTGCATTTGTGCTTCACTTTTACTGGTAGACAACTACCCGAGTACGACTACATCTACAAAAAAGTTGGCTCGGCCTTATTAGAGATTGATCGAATAATAAAATCACCCGCTAAGGATGAAACCACTTCTGAAGAAAAATAGTACCCGCATTGTCTTGGCCTTGTTGTTTGCCATCGTGTCAACAGCTGCTCAGGTCAAAGACACTTTGTTCGAGATTACCAAGAACATTGAAATTTTTACAGACGTTTATCGCACGCTACAAGAAAGTTATGTCGATGAACCCGAGCCTGGTTTTTTGATGAAGAAAGCCATTGATGCCATGTTGGCTTCACTTGACCCATACACGGTGTATTATCCCGAATCGCGCATCGAAGAAGCAACTTTTATGCAGACCGGCCAGTATGGTGGTATTGGCATCAATACCAAAAGAAGAGATGGAAAAATTCTCATCACAGATGTCTATGCAGGTTTTGGCGCAGACAAAGCGGGAATCAAAATAGGTGATGTGATAACCCATATCGAAGGAAAAGACATTTCCAAACTAACCGATGACGAAAGTGGAAACATGATCAAGGGTCAGCCTGGAACTATTGTCAAACTTACCATCATCAAAGGAGGAAGCCAAGAGACCGCCGTAATTGAAGTCAAACGAGAGAACATCAAAAACAAAGATGTTCCTTTCTTTGGTTTGATACCCAACACCAAAACCGGATACATCAAGTTAGATGGATTTACACAAACGGCAAGCTCAGAGGTTAAAGATGCATTTCTAAGTCTTCAAAAACAAAACATAGAAGGGCTTATTTTGGATTTGAGAGGCAATGGCGGTGGCTTGCTTAGAGAAGCCGTAAGCATTGTCAACTTGTTTGTGCCAAAAGGATCTCCCATCGTTGAGACCAGAGGGAGAATTGCGGAATGGAAACAACAATACGGAGCGCAACTCGATCCTATCGATACAGAAATTCCTTTGGCCATATTGATCGATGAATTCAGTGCGTCCGCTTCCGAAATTGTAGCAGGTAGTTTACAAGATTTGGATCGTGCAGTGATCATCGGAAAAGAATCATTTGGTAAAGGCTTGGTGCAACAAACGGTTGACCTAGCATACAATACCAAAATGAAGCTTACTGTTGCCAAATACTATACGCCAAGCGGTCGTTGCGTACAACGATTGGATTATAGTCATCGTGACCCAACCAATGGAAAAGTAGCTGCTATTGACGAGTCAGCCATCCAAACTTTCACTACAAAAAGAGGAAGAAAAGTGGTTGATGGTCGTGGCATTCAACCCGATGTGAATGTAGATACTGAAAAGAACAATGACTGGATCAAAGAGATTCAAGGTCAGTTGGTGCTTTTCGATTATGTAACGCTTCAAATGTCTCAATTCTCGCAAATTGACACCTCAGGCAACTTCACTTTGCCTAGTAACGCTATATCGGATTTCACGCAATACTTGGAAAAAGTAAATTTCAAACCACACACAGAAAATTGGAAGAAGCTCAATGATTTCAAAGAAAAGAACAACATTGAATCGGAGAATATTGATGCGCATATCCAAGCCATTGAAAAAATAATTCTCCCCGACAATAAAAAGCAATCGCAGATCTATCAAGAATATTTGACGCATTTGCTGGAAACCGAAATTGTAAGAAGAACCAAAAACGAGAGGGCGCATAGTAGACAGGCCATAAGAAAAGATCCTGTTGTTCAGCAAGCATTATCTACGTTAAAAACAGATTACAAAAAAATACTCCTCGTTCCATGATCAAACTTTTGGAGAAAGCAGAACCCTTGGTTCAGTTTTGGTTCGTACTTATTGTATGCGGGCTATCGCTTTCTCCTGTTATGATGTCCATTGGAACAATTGGCCTCACTGTGCAATGGCTTTTGGATGTTAGTTTTCAAAGAATAAAACCTTGGATATTCATCACCTTTGGTGCAACCCGAAATTGGATTTTGCTCTATTTGTTGTTTCTTCTCGGTATGATGTGGTCAGACAATTGGAGTTATGGTTGGCATGATTTGAGAATTAAACTCCCCTTGTTTCTGCTCCCCATGACCATGCCTGCTTACTTGATTGCTCTGAAAAAAAACCAGCGCCATCGAATTGAATGGCTTTTTATTCTTTCTGTTTTCATCAGTGCTTTGGTTTCATTCCTATTGGTTCACAACTGGATGCCCTTTGCTGAATTACTCACTACAAAAAAATTGCATCTCGCAAAAATTAGAGAATACAGCGTATTCACATCACACGTTAGAATGGGGCTTTTCGTTTCTTTGGCCTTGGCATTAATCTGGACAAAAAGCAAATCCAATTTGCTATTGAAAATAACAAGTTGGTGCCTTTCAATCTTTTTGCTTTATTACTTAATTCTCATCGAATCTGCAACTGGACTCGCCTTGTCCATATTGACAGGCATATTGTTTATTCTCCGCTACTTTAGATTGAGATTCCCGCTCAAGATGCGTTGGTTGGTGGCCATTGGTATGGTTGCAATCCTTGTCCTATCATTGATTTATGTGCATAATCAATACCAGCAGTACGTTTCAGCGAAACCCAATCAAGAAATTACTTCAGACAAAACGCCTGATGGAAATATATATGAGCACAATCCCAATATTTTTCAATTGGAAAATGGATACTACGTTCATCGCTTCATCTGTTGGCAAGAATTACAAAAAGAATGGGCACTGAAAAGCCATTTGGATTTCAATGGTAAAGATAATTCTGGGGGTGAATTGAAGTATACTTTAATCCGATACCTGTCCTCCAAGGGGTGGAGAAAAGATGGACGCGCGCTTTCCCAACTTAACAACGCCGAAATTCAAGAAATTGAGAATGGGCTACCCAATTGTAAATATTCGAGTATGAATGGGTTCACCAGACGGCTAGACAGATTGTACTTTGAATATCACATGTTGAGTTTGGGATTTTCTCCCAACGGACATTCACTATTTCAACGATTGATTTATTGGAACAATGCTTCGAGTATCATTCAACAACACTGGTTTGCGGGTGTGGGAACTGGAGACATTGAAGACGCCATCAACAAGCAATACGCAACACAAAATCATGGACTTCTGAAAGAGTATCAATTGAGAACACACAACCAATACCTGACCATTTGGATGTCGGTAGGTTTGTTTGGAATCATTTTCTGTGTTGTTCTTTCGATTCAAATGATCAAGTCAGCAAGAAGATATTCTCTTGTCGCATTGATCTATACGATGATTGTTTTGATTTCCTTTCTTACGGAGGATACACTTGAAACCCAAGCTGGGGTGACCTTTGTCGGTTTCTTTACAGCGTGGTGGTTGGGTGCTCCATTATGGACTTCAGAAAAGTGGCGACCAACTTCGGTGTAGTCAAAATGCGGGTTTGATTGACATCCGTCTCCTTAACAACATGAACGTGTTTTCCCAATGGCGACCATCTTCCGGGATGTATCGGTCTTCGGTCGACATATAAACCCACAGCATGAATACCTTGGGCCGATGCCAAATGTAGCGGGCCTGTGCTGCAAGCGACAAGCGCTCTGCTCTCTCCGATATAAGCAATGAATTCTGACAACGTCAATTCGCCACAAACAGATGGCAACAGAGCCAAAGGCGTTCCTGGTCTTTTCAGCAATTCCACCGCATCTTTTTTGGTACCTGATACAACCATTTCAAAATTTGAATCTTGAAGCAAAGTCACCAATTCGTCGTACTGCTCCAAAGTCCAATTCAACGCGCTTCCTTGTGAAAAAGGATGAATAATCAATCTATTCTTTTTTGAAACATGCACTTGCCCAAGCAAATCAATTTGGCCAATCTCCTTTAAACTTGGATTGACTTCTATACCCATTGGTTTGAGCAATTTCAAGTTCAATTGAGCCTCATGTAGATTGGATTTCTTGCGACTAAAAAACAACCGATCCGTAGCCCATTTCCAACTGCTGATTCGATGTCCCGTGGCAATTCTTTTGGGTATTGCCGCCAAAGCTGAAATCTTCATCCAATGTGATGTAGGCAATGCAAAAATGACCACATCCAAATGATAGGACTTTAGTACTTCCAATTGCTTCCCCTCGTCCCATTGTAAAAAATCATCTGCATTCAGAAACACATCCACCCATGGACATTTTTCAATTATGTCTCGGGTATAAGACTTTCCCAAAAAATAAACTTCGGCGTCAGCAAACTTCTGCTTGATGTAATAAGCCATAGGGAGTGTCAACATGACATCACCAATACTATCTGTTCTTGATATTAATATCCGCTGTTTCATTTTATACCTTGAAACTCAAACCATAGTTTATACTTCATAAAAGCCGCCCAAGCTGAACGTCTGCAAACCCAATATCCAGCAGACCCATCCAAGATTCCTCCTTTGAGAATGTACATCTGGAAGAATTTAAATCCAGCGGAAAAATAACGCATGATGTAAGAAGTACGCTTGCCCTGATCTACCTTCTCTTGGGCCATAATCGTGACAAATTTCAAGGCTTGTTTGTAATGGTCTTCAGCGGTGTAATAGCTGTAATGCAGACAATCACCCGACAATAAAACAAACTCAGTATTGGATCCATCCACCAATCTTTCATGTATCACCCCTTCCCATTGTGTTGTTGTTCTATTGAACAATCTGAACTTGATGTCTGGATACCATCCACAATGACGAATCCAACTTCCACAATAATTGGTTAAGCGTTTAAACCCAGCAGGAACTGGTGCCGATTGCTTCCAGAATAAAATACTTTGCTCCAATTTTTCATCAAATGCCTCATCGGCATCCAAGGAAAGTATCCAATCGTACTTGGCTTGAGCATTGGCTTTGTTCTTTGAAATGGAATATCCTTCCCAATTGTGCTGAAAGAATCGAACTGGATATTCGGCACAAATAAGCGGTGTTTGATCCGTTGAAAAAGAATCCCAAACCACAACATCATCTGTAACGCGCAAAGCCGACTCGATGGCTCGCCTGATATTTCTAGCCTCATTAAAGGTGATGATAACAACCGATAAATCCGTCATTTGAAAACTATTCTGCTATTTCAAAAATAATTTGACGTTCCAACAAATCTCCACTTTTCACCTTGACGAGAACGTCATCTCCCAAATGAATTTCTTCTCCCTTTTGGTTGATTAATATATAAGACTGTTTGTCAAACTCAAAACCAAAACCAAGGTCTTGCAAAGGAATCATTCCTTCGCATTTGTTTTCATTCAATTCAACAAAAATTCCCCAATTGTTCAGACCACTTACCTTGCCTTCAAATACAACATCCTTGTGCATCAATAAAAACTCTACCTGCTTGTACTTGATAGACGCTCTTTCCGCTTCAGAGGCGCGTTTCTCCATCATAGAATCATGTTTGCAATGCAAATCAAGCGTACTCTCTGAAGCTGGAGCTCCACCCTCCAAATAATGTTGAACCAAGCGATGCACCAATACATCAGGGTATCGTCGAATGGGACTTGTAAAATGCGTGTAATAAGGGAACGCCAAGCCATAGTGACCAATGTTCTTTGTACTGTATTCCGCTTTAGCCATTGAACGGATAGCCATAATCTGCACCATGCTTTCTTCCGCTTGTCCCTCAACCTTGGCCAATAATTCCTTGATTACGTTACCACCTACACTGTCCGTGGGACGGGGCAACTTATAACCCAAATGCTTTAAGAAAGTTCTCAATTGTTGGATCTTTTCGGGGCTTGGCAAATCATGCACACGGTATACAAAAGTCTTGGGGCCACCTGTTTTGGGCTTTCCCGCAAACATCGCCACATACTTATTGGCCAACAACATAAATTCCTCAATCAACTGATTGGAGTCTTTCATGACTTTCACATAAACCCCAGTTGGAACTCCCTTTTCATCCAACTTAAACTTCACTTCTTCGCTATTGAAATCGATGCTTCCCGCGTTGAACCTGGCTTGACGGAGAACCTTAGCCAATCTATCCAACACCACAACCTCATCTTTGTACTCGCCATTTTCACCTTCAATCATCACCTGAACCTCTTCATAAGTGAACCTTCGGATAGAACGAATGATGGTTCTTCCGATCCAATGATCAACAACCTCTCCTTTGTCTGTCATTTCAAAAACAGCCGAATAGGTCATCTTGTCTTCATTGGGGCGCAACGAGCACAGCTCATTGGATAGTCTTTCTGGCAGCATCGGAATTGTACGATCTACCAAATAAACACTGGTTGCGCGCAATTGCGCTTCCTTATCAATGATGGAGTTTGGTGTTACATAAAACGAAACATCAGCGATGTGAACGCCAATTTCCCAATTGCCATTGGCCATTTTTTGGATGGACAATGCATCATCAAAATCTTTGGCATCAAAGGGATCTATGGTAAAAGTTGTAATGCCTCTAAAGTCTCTTCGCTTGGCAATCTCTTCTGGGGTAAAGCCATCCGATATTTCATGTGCCGCAGCCAAAACTTCATCCGGGAACTCATAAGGCAAATCAAATTCTGCAAGAATTGCGTGCATCTCAACATCATGAACACCCTGTTGACCGTATACTTTGGTGACCTTGGCCATGGGATTTCTACGTGCATCTGTCCATTGCGTGATGCTCACACTTACTTTGTCTCCCTCCTGTGCGCCATTCTTGTCTTCTGCCTTGATTACAAAAACAAAATCCAATTGTCTGTTCACCGGCTTCACCTCTCCAAATCCACCCTTATCATGATATACGCCCACATGCTGTTCACGCGCGCGCTTCACTATTCTAACAAACTTGACACGAGGCCTTTTGGCCGAACCACTCCACTCCAATTCGATGGTATCGCCGGGCAATGCCGTACCATATCTACCGCGCTCCAACATCACGTCATCTTCTACTCCTGGAATCGACACATACCCTTTTCCAAAACGGCTGATATCCAAGATACCCTGCACCAAACTTTTCTGAACAATCGCCGGCAAAAACTTGCCACGATCACGCTCCTTCACTGCACCTTCGGCTGTCAATTCAGCCAAAACTTCCATAAGCAACACACGGGTTCCTGAATCCTGAATTCCCAAAGCCGCACCAATTTGCTTGTAATTGATGGGAGAATTGGGAGAGGCTTGCAAGACTTCGAGCACTTGCGAACGCAATGTGTTCTTAAATTTTCCTACTGTTGCTTTCTTTTTTCCTTTTTTCATCTACGCACGAAGGTACTTCTAAACCTTGAGATGTGCAGATATTAATTGTGCCTTTTGTTCCAAATAAAAGCCAACTTTCTTACATTTG